>Ga0247838_1000767_pt1 | contig 49668 bp, 48 predicted proteins | sample LaCruzMarch2015__5_FD_189097 | JGI IMG/M metagenome (GOLD analysis project Ga0247838, IMG submission 189097) | Freshwater microbial communities from meromictic Lake La Cruz, Castile-La Mancha, Spain - LaCruzMarch2015_15m | ecosystem: Environmental > Aquatic > Freshwater > Lake | place: Spain...
TTTCTTGCCTTCAAGTTTTGCCATGACCTTAAACCAGTAGGCCATCTTCTCGCCATACTTCTTTTCAATGGCGGGAAAGTACGCTTCACGGGATGGATCTTTTGGCACGGGAAAAGAATAACCCCCGCAGCGATAGGGCTACGGGGGTTATGTCTCGTTATCCATTCCCTCAAATGGAAGAGTTCTCTATGGGGAGTAGAGAAGAGTGTTTAGATCGCTATGGTGCGCTCTGCGATCTGTGCTTGTAGTTCTAAGTCGTGAGTTTCAATTGCTCGGCGTGAGCGGGCAAAGCGGCCGCGCTCTTCATTTTCAAATTGAGTGTGGTGGTCAACTGCGAATTGATTGGTGATCAAAAGGCTGAGCAGGTTGTTTGAGTCCATGGGCATATGGTGAGGTGCGAAGGTGTCGCAGATGCATGGGCTGTGTGAATGTTGGGTGAGCGTTAGGTTAACTACCTGTTTTAACAGGAAAAAAACGGTGGTCTGGACTACTTTCTGAATATGAGTTCTTGGATCCAAAAAGTGGTGCGCCGCCGCGAGGTGCTCGGTGGGCTAGGCCTGTCAGCACTGTTTCTGCTTTTCCCATCCTTGGCAGTTGCGGCAGGGCCAACGCTCAAGGCTGCCAAGGTGGGACAAAAAGTTGTGTGGCGCGGTTATGTCTACACAGTTGTTAAGTCCAAGGGAAAGCTGGTCTGGAAGCAAGGTGCCAAGGTTGCAACGGCAACTGCGAGTGCTAGCGCTAAGCCAAGTGCATCGGCAACACCAACTGCCTCTGCAACGCCTAGCCCAAGTGCTTCTGCAACACCAAGTGCAACAGCAACTCCAACACCGAGTGCAACTCCAACCCAAACTCCTTCTGCAACACCAACACCATCTCCAACACCAGATGGTGCCTTTGTTGCTAACTCCTCTGAGATTAAAGAGGGTCAGGTAAAGATCATTGAAGTAAATACTGCGAAAAACCAGTACCCATCATTCTCTTTTTCACGCCTTAACGGCAAGGTCTATGCAGTCAGCATTATTTGCACACATGCTGGTTGCAAAGTAGTTGCTGAAAAAACAGAGTTAGTTTGTAATTGCCACATGAGTTACTTCAGCCCTTATGACGGGGCAGCACAATCTGGCCCAGCAAGATTGCCCCTGACTCGCTATGTGGTGACAGAGCAGGATGGAAAGATTTACATCAAGCCGTAAGCAGTAGCATTTACCGGACCAAAATAGTGAAAAAGTAAAGCCCCGCATTGATTTGCGGGGCTTTACTTGTGTAACTCAACAGTTTTCCTGTCGCGCTATCTTCGCAAGTAAGAAAAATATAACAGAGAAGTGCATAGAAAAATACTTATCCACCCTTTCCGGATCTGCAGATTTCAGAAAGAGAAAACTCCCTACCTTCAACAGGTGCCCTCGTAGCTCAACGGATAGAGCGTTATCTTCGCAAGGTAGAGGTTGCAGGTTCGAATCCTGTCGGGGGCACCACCTCGGTGGCTCTGCGTGATTTTTCACGTGGAGCCACTCTAATTTTGGGCGCAAGAATTGCAATTAGATATCTCTGAGTAATGAGAAGTTCTGTTTCAATATATTCGCTTTAATCATTGTGGGCATGCTTCCAGTTTGGAAGAAAAACCACACTGGCTAAGGAAATGGGGATGTGGTGGAGCTGGTAACTCTTACTAATTTGGCCACAAAACCTTGGAATGTGTGCACAGCAAGAAGCCCCGATTAGTCACCGGGGCTTCTTGTGTTCAATAGTTAGCGAACAGAACGAAGTACGGCAGTTACCTTGCCGAGGATCTCGCAGTTATCGCCATCGATAGGTGCAAAATCATCATTGGCAGGAAGTAGCCAGATGTGGCCGTTCTTGCGGGAGAAGGTCTTTACCGTTGCTTCGCCATCAATCATTGCTGCAACGATTTCACCGTTGTTGCAATCTTTTTGAGAGCGGATAACAACGTAATCGCCATCGCAGATAGCTGCGTTAATCATGGATTCACCAACGACTTTGAGCATGAAGAGTTCGCCGCTGCCAACAAGTGATTCTGGAAGTGGGAAGGTCTCTTCAATAGATTGCTCTGCGGTGATGGGACCACCGGCTGCGATGCGACCGACAAGTGGGATGTAGCGGGTGGCATCTACTGGTGTTGAGTTCTCTGCTGTTTTTTCATCTGGCATCAAAACTTCTAGGGCGCGGCCACGGGTTGGGTCGCGGCGGATGAAGCCCTTCTTTTCTAGGGCTTCTAATTGGTATTTGACAGAGGCAGGGGAGGTCAGGCCAGCAACAACGCCGATCTCTCGCATGGAAGGGGGATAGCCGTTGTTTTCAAGAGCATCCTTGATAGCTCCAAGGATCTTGAGCTGACGGGTGGTCAGGCCGTGTGGGCCTTCTGGGCTGTCTGGGAGTTCAGTTACTTTTGCCATACCCATAGGGTGACACAAGTTCACCAAAAATTCAAACACCTGTTCGAATTTTTCTTGCTATTTGTCAGTGGGAGGGTGTTTAATTGTCTTATTCGAACAGTTGTTCGAATACCTTCCCCAAGGTAAGACAGCAGGAGAACACAATGAGCGCAGTTACATTTACAACAGGGTTTAACTCAACAACCTCTAAAAGCATTGTAAATCAGGGCTTTTTAAGCAATCAGCAGACCAATCCGTCCGGCACCTTAACTCGCCGTGGTCGACTTGCTCGCACCTTTGTTGTTCTCTCGCTGACCGTTGTGATGGCAGCTGGCTTTGCTTCTCAGTCCGGGGCCGGACAGGTTGAGGCAAGCACAGCGCCTTCATACGAGATCGTGGTTGTGGCTCCAGGAGAAACCCTGTGGTCTGTGGCCGCCGCCTATGCCTCAGGAGATGTGCAGGGCTTGGTCAATGATATTCGGGAGGCAAATAACCTCACAGGCTTTGATCTACAGGCTGGACAGAAGCTGCGCGTTCCACTGAAGTAGGTATGCAACGGTTGCGACACGCCGTTCAGCATCTTTTAACCTACTCGACAGGAAAATCCTCAACCAATGCTTTATAGTTAACACAAGATGTAGGGGTCAAAGCACAAATTGCTTCCATTAGTAGTGGTTTTAGGGTAATATTCTAAATCCGCTCTAAAAAGCCCTTTACACCCGAAGTTACAAATATCGAGCATTGATTGGAGGACACGCCGAGATGAATTGCCCATTCTGCAGATTTGATGATTCCCGCGTTGTGGACTCTCGTCCAGTTGATGATGGCACAGCAATCCGCCGTCGTCGCGAGTGCCCCCAGTGCGGCCAGCGATTTTCAACTCAAGAGCTCTCTCTCCTTAACATTATTAAGCGAAGCGGGGCCACAGAGCCATTTAGCCGCGAGAAGGTACTGGTTGGTGTTCGCAAAGCCTGCCAGGGACGTCCGGTCAATGAGGACGATTTAGTTTTGCTAGCCCAGCGCGTAGAAGAGACCCTTCGAGGCACAGGACAAGCAGAAATAGAAGCACAGGAAGTTGGCATGGCAATTCTTGCGCCACTCCGAGAGCTAGATGAGGTTGCCTACTTACGTTATGCATCTGTGTACCGTAACTTTGCCTCCCTTGAAGACTTCGAAGGTGAGATCGCACTTCTCCGTGCTCTGCCTTCTAGCAATACCCCAATTGCTCCAAGCACAAGCACAAGTACAAAAGAACAAAGCACTAACGCATCTCAAAAAATTAACTCATAACTAGTAGACGGGGAACCACACATGTCAGAGACGGTCATCAACCGACCAGCGAAAATCAAGGCTCACAACACCCTTAAGGGTAAGGGCTTGACGATCGAACGCATCTACACCAACGAAGGCGTTCACCCATACGATGAAGTTAAATGGGAACGTCGCGATGTAGTGCAGCAAAACTGGAGAACGGGTGAAACTGTTTTTGAACAACGCGGAGTTGAGTATCCAGATACTTGGTCAGTAAACGCCTCAACCATCGTTACAACAAAGTACTTCCGCGGCGCACTCGGTGCTGACAATCGCGAATGGTCTTTGAAGCAGGTTATCGATCGTGTTGTGTTGACATACACAAAGGCGGGCAAAGAGCACGGCTACTTTGCAACAGATAACGATGCATTAATTTTTGAACACGAATTAACACACATGCTGTTGCATCAGATTTTCGCTTTCAACTCACCAGTGTGGTTTAACGTTGGAACAGCTCAGCCTCAGCAAGTATCAGCATGTTTCATCTTGTCAGTTGATGACACTATGGACAGCATTCTTAACTGGTATCGCGAAGAAGGAATGATCTTTAAGGGTGGCTCAGGAGCAGGTCTTAACCTCTCTCGCATCCGTTCTTCAAAGGAGCTTCTAAAGTCTGGCGGAACAGCATCTGGTCCAGTTTCATTCATGCGTGGTGCAGATGCATCTGCAGGAACAATCAAGTCAGGTGGTGCTACCCGCCGGGCTGCAAAGATGGTTGTTCTAGATGTTGATCACCCAGATATCGAAGAATTCATTGAGACAAAGGTCAACGAAGAGGACAAGATTCGCGCACTACGCGATGCTGGCTTTGATATGGACCTTGGTGGAAAAGACATCATCTCTGTTCAGTACCAGAATGCAAACAACTCTGTCCGTCTATCAGACAAGTTCATGCAGGCAGTTGAAAAGGGAGAGCAGTTTGGTTTAACAGCTCGCTCAACTGGTGAAGTTATTGAAACTGTTGATGCACGCGCACTGTTTACAAAGATTGCACAAGCTGCATGGGCATGTGCTGATCCTGGTGTTCAGTTTGATGACACAGTCAATGATTGGCACACAACTCCAGAGTCAGGTCGCATCAATGCGTCAAACCCTTGCTCTGAGTACATGTCACTAGACAATTCTTCTTGTAACTTGGCTTCCCTTAACTTGATGAAGTTCCTCAAGGCCGATGGCTCATTTGATGCAAAGTCATTTGGTAAGGCTGCAGAGCTGATCATCACAGCGATGGATATTTCAATCTGTTTCGCAGATTTCCCAACAGAGGCAATTGGCGACACCACAAAGGCGTTCCGCCAACTAGGTATTGGTTATGCAAACCTTGGCGCGCTCTTGATGGCATCAGGTCTTGCTTATGACTCAGAGGGTGGCCGCGCACTAGCCGGTGCGATCACCTCATTGATGACAGGTATTACCTACAAGCGTTCAGCAGAGCTTGCTGGAATCGTTGGACCGTATGCGGGCTTTGCACAAAATGCTAAGCCACACGCACGTGTTATGCGCAAGCACGCATCAGCATCATCTGCTGCAAAGTCAGAGACAACTCTTGACCGCGATGTGTGGGCAGAGGCGAACAAGGCCTGGGATGCATGCCTTTCAACAGGAGATAAGAATGGATGGCGCAACGCGCAGATCTCAGTTCTTGCTCCAACTGGAACAATCGGTTTGATGATGGATTGCGATACAACAGGTATTGAGCCTGACTTCTCACTAGTCAAGTTCAAGAAGCTTGTCGGTGGCGGATCTATGCAGATCGTTAACCAGACAGTTCCACTAGCGTTAGAAAAGCTCGGTTATGCACAAGAAACAGTAGAAGCGATCGTTGAGTTCATTGCAGCAAACGGTCACGTGATCGATGCTCCAGGGTTAAAGCCAGAGCACTACGAAGTATTTGATTGCGCACTAGGACAGCGTTCAATTGCTCCAATGGGCCACGTGCGCATGATGGCTGCATGCCAGCCATTCTTGTCAGGTGCGATCTCAAAGACAGTAAACCTTCCTGAGGATGCAACTGTTGAAGAGGTTGAAGAAGTTCACCTTGAAGCATGGCGCATGGGCATCAAGGCGCTGGCTGTTTACCGCGATAACTGCAAGGTTGGTCAGCCATTATCAGATGGCAAGGCTAAGAAGAAGGAAGCAGTTGTAGAAGAAGACTTGGCTACTCCAGTTCGCAAGCGTCTTCCTAAGTCACGCCCTGCAACAACAACATCATTTGCTGTTGGTGGCGCAGAGGGTTACATGACCGCTGGTGCATACGCAGATGGCGCACTGGGTGAAGTGTTCTTAAAGCTAGGCAAGCAGGGTTCAACACTTGCCGGTGTAATGGATGCTTTCTCAATTGCAGTATCTATCGGACTTCAATACGGAGTTCCACTAGAAACATTTGTCGAGAAGTTCACAAACTTGCGTTTTGAGCCAGCAGGTATGACAGATGATGCAGACATTCGCATGGCACAGTCCATGATGGATTACATCTTCCGTCGCCTGGCACTTGACTACCTACCATTTGAACAACGTTCTGCAATGGGTCTCTACACCGCAGCAGAGCGCCAAGCAGCGCTAGATAACGGTGGCGAGTACGTCGCACCTGTTGCGGCGGCTGATATCCCAAAAGCAGTTGCGCCTGTGGCGGCTCCTGCGGTTGCAAGTAAGCCAGTTGCAGTAAAGATTGAGGCCGCGCCTCTTGCAGCAACAATCGGATCTTCATCTGATCTACTTGACTCAATGGGAATCAAATCTGATGCACCACTGTGCATGACATGTGGTGTGAAGATGCGTATGTCAGGTGCATGTTTTGTCTGCGAAGGATGCGGAAACACATCTGGTTGCAGCTAAACCATAAGTATTGAATTACCCCGCTGATCTGTTTTCCGGCAGATAAGCGGGGTTTTTCATGTTCCCAGGAAGGTTAATGCAGAGGTAGAATTACGACGTTGTTTCCGGGGTCGATGTAATTTCGAACCGGCGGTTATAGTCCGCGACCCGATGCCTGCCAGGTATCGGTTGACTCAGTGAAATTCTGAGACCGACGGTTAAAGTCCGGATGAGAGGAAACCAACAAAGGGTGGGCTTGCGCCTACCTTCTTTGTGCTTTCTTGCACGCACCCCGGTTACTCGTTTCTAGAGTTTGGGGCAGGGAAATAAAAATGGATATGGACCACACAGTTGCGATGCAACGTGCCATTGCCCTTGCCGAAAAAGGTTTAGGAAAGACAGCTCCCAATCCCATTGTTGGCGCAGTAATAATTGGCGCAGCAGGCACCATTGTGGGCGAAGGTTTTCATGATCGTGTTAACTCTCCCGATCACGCAGAGGTTGTTGCAATTAAGGCAGCAGGAAACAAAGCAGCAGGTGCAACGATTGTGGTGAGTTTAGAACCATGTAATCACACAGGTTCTACCGGACCATGTGTGCAAGCAATTATTGATGCAGGCATTACTACTGTTGTCTTTGCAGTTTCAGACCCCAATGAAAGCGCCGCCGGGGGCGCAGCTGCACTACGCACAGCTGGCATCACTGTTATTGAAGGTGTTCTACAAGATGAGGCGGCGTTTTCAAATCGTGCGTGGCTAATGAAGATTAAAAAGAATCGTCCGTTTTTTACCTGGAAGGTTGCCGCAACCCTTGATGGCAAGGTGGCAGCTGCAGATGGAACTTCAAAGTGGATTACTAATGAAACATCACGAGCCGACGTGCAGGTACTGCGCCGTCAGGCAGATGCGATTTTGGTAGGCACCAATACCGTTATTACAGATGATCCACACCTGATTCCTCGTGGTGATTTTGCCGGTTATGGGGCTAACCCAATTCGTGTTGTTTGCGGGGAACAAGAGCTACCTGCAAATGCGCAGGTTTTCGATGATGCCGCGCAAACACTTTTTGTGAAATCTAAAGATCTAGATCTCTTGGTGGAAAAGCTCAATGAACTAGGCGTTAATCATGTCTTTGTTGAGGCAGGGCCAACTCTAGGCAGTGCGATGTTAGATGGCTGTTTGCTCGATGAATTGATCATGTATCAAGCACCAACGCTTTTGGGCACCGGCAAGCACTTCTTTGTCTTTGATTACCCAACGACGATTACTGATCAAATGCGGATGGATCACCTCAGTACCCAGGTCCTAGATGGCGATGTTAAGTCGGTCTATCGGATTAGGAATGGTGAGTGATGTTTACAGGACTCATCGCAGAACTTGGTTCAATTACCGCAATCAAAAAGAGTGAGACATCTGCCATCTTTACAATCAACGCACCTGGACTGATTTCAGAGATTTCATTAGGAGATTCTGTTGCCGTCAACGGGGTGTGTTTAACTGCTACATCAATTGAGGGCACCGCATTCACCGCAGATGTCATGGTGCAAACATTATCTTTGACATCTCTTTCACAAATCTTTGTGGGCAGTCCCGTAAACCTTGAACTTGCTGCACAACTCAATACCCGCATGGGTGGGCACATGGTCCAAGGCCATGTTGATGGCGTTGGCACCGTTGTCTCATTAACACCGGGGGATAAGTGGGCTCAGTTTGATATCACGGTGCCTGCTGAATTGAGCAAATACATTGTTAATCAAGGCTCTATTTGTCTAGATGGCATTTCTTTAACTGTTGGATCAATTAACGATGAGAGCAATGTGCTCACTGTCTGGCTCATTCCAGAAACGCTAGAGCGCACCAATCTTTCAACATTGCTGCCAGGGGATCTAATCAACATTGAAGTTGATGTTCTTGCTAAGTACATAGAGCGTTTACTAGCTAAAGGAGATAAGTAATGAGTAATCTCCAAGCAGCACTTACCGCATATAAAAACGGCGATCTGATTATTGTTACCGATGATGCTGATCGTGAAAATGAAGGCGATCTGATGATTCTGGCTGAAAAAGCTACGGCAGAAAAAGTTGCCTTTATGGTGCGGCACACAACCGGAATCCTCTGTGTTGCTATGACGCAAGAGCGTGCTCGCACACTGCACCTGCCACTTATGGTTGAAGAAAATCAGGATTCAAAAAAGACCGCCTTTACTGTCAGCGTTGATTACAAGCCAGGGATCACAACTGGAGTGAGCGCTAAAGAGCGTTCCAATACCGTCAGAGCTCTTGCAGACACATCAGTTGTTGCCTCAGATTTCATTCGCCCAGGCCATGTCTTTCCTTTGATTGCAGATAACGGGGGATTGGCTGCACGCGGTGGCCACACAGAAGCCGGTGTTGCTCTGTCACAAATCGTTGGCGCAGAGCCGCTCTGTTTACTTTCAGAAATTGTTAATGACGATGGCTCAATGGCACGAGGGCAATCACTGATCGCCTTTGCCACAGAGCACCAAATTCCAGTTGTCTCTGTTGATGAAATCAAGGCGTATGTGCTGGCTAATCCAGTTGTGTCCAAAAAAGAGGCAGCACAATTTAAGTTTGAATGGGCCCAACTTCCACTGCGCAGTGGCATGTGGAAGATCGCAACATTTCCTGGGCTACGGCAAAGAGAGCACGCTGTCATTGCTTTTGGTGATGCCGGTGTAAAGCCGATGGTTCGCATTCACAGTGAGTGCTTTACAGGCGATGTTGTTCATTCACAACGCTGTGATTGCGGCGAGCAGTTAGAGGCTTCAATTAATCTGATTCAGGCACATGGCCATGGATACATCATCTACTTACGTGATCACGAAGGTCGCGGTATTGGACTGACAGAAAAGATCAAGGCCTATCAATTACAGGATCAAGGTATGGACACCATTGATGCCAACTTGCATTTGGGGCATGAGATTGATGCACGTGATTGGAATGATGCAGTTGCAATAGTAAAAGCACTGCAGATTACTGCTGTGCAGTTACTGACTAACAATCCCAACAAGGTTGCAGCCCTGAAAAACTCTGGCATTACTGTCACACAAAAACCACTTGTTATTGCCAGCAATAAGTTTAATGAAAAGTATCTAGCTACCAAGGAAGAAAAACTTGGTCACTCACGAGGAGGCAAGTAAATGGCAGGACATGCACCACGTATTGGTATCACGCCCCTTCCACAGGCAAAGGTTGCAATCATCTCTTCCTCCTGGCATCTAGATATTTGTAATGACTTAATTGCCGGTGCCAAGCGCGCACTTGATGAGGCGAAGGTAGGAACCGTTGAAGTTCAGTTTGTGCCGGGATCATTTGAGATTCCACTTGCTGCCCAATACGCATTTGATAAGGGCTTTGATGCTGCTGTTGCAGTTGGCTTGGTTTTAAAGGGTGAAACACCTCACTTTGATTATGTCTGCCAAGGCGTGACGCAAGGTGTGATCGATGTTTGCCTAAAGTATGGCAAGCCAATTGGCTACGGCGTCTTGATGTGTAATGACCTTGATCAAGCTATTGCCAGATCAGGTGTTGCTGGCAGCACAGAGGACAAGGGATATGACAGCGCAGTTGCTGCCCTTGAACTTTTGCGTTTGAAGAACGCCTAGATAGACTCCTTCGGTGAGCGTAACTAGCGCAGGAGCAGCCTTTAAGAAGGCGTTAGTTGAAGAAACCCCGCTTCAAATTATTGGAGCTATCAACGCTAATCACGCCCTGCTTGCCAAGCGCGCTGGATATCGCGCCATCTACTTATCAGGTGGCGGAGTTGCAGCTGGATCTCTGGGAATTCCAGATCTAGGAATTACAACATTAGAAGATGTCTTAACTGATGTTCGTCGTATAACAAATGTGTGCGATACACCGCTGCTAGTTGATGCTGACACAGGGTTTGGCGCATCGGCTTTTAACATTGGCCGCACAGTAAAGGATCTGATCAAAGCTGGAGCGGCCGCACTGCATATTGAAGATCAGGTGGGCGCAAAGCGTTGTGGTCATCGCCCTAACAAGGAAATAGTTTCAAAGGGTGAAATGGTTGATCGCATCAAGGCAGCAGTTGATGCCCGCACAGATGAGAACTTTCAGATCATGGCTCGCACAGATGCGATTGCCAATGAGGGTATTGATTCTGCGCTCGATCGTATTCACGCATATATTGAAGCTGGGGCAGATTTGGTTTTCCCAGAGGCAATTGAAAATTTGGCAGATTATTCCAAGATTTCATCTGCTGTTTCCAAACCGATCCTGGCAAATATCACTGAATTTGGAAAGACTGGGTTGTTTACTCGTGATGAGTTAGCTGCTAATGGCGTTGGGATGATCCTGTATCCATTGTCAGCTTTTAGAGCGATGAACAAGGCGGCAGAGAACGTCTATACGGCTATTCGCCGAGATGGCACACAGGCTGCTGTGATCGACACAATGCAGACCCGAGAAGAGTTATACCAAGCAATTAATTATTATGAATACGAAAAAGCACTTGACCAAACACTAGGCAAAGACAACGGGTAAAAAATCATGGAAGAAATCAAAGTAAAGAAGTCAGTTGCACTCTCAGGTGTTCCAGCAGGAAACACGGCGCTAAGTGCCGTGGGTGGAGCAGACCTTCACTACCGCGGGTACTCCATCAAAGACTTGGCTGCTAACTGTCAGTTTGAAGAGGTTGCCTACCTTCTAGTTCATGGAGCCTTGCCAACACAGGCTCAGCTAGATGCATACAAGACAAAGCTCAAAGGATTACGCGCTCTTTCACCTCAGGTCAAGACAGTGCTTGAACAACTTCCAAAAACTGCCCATGCCATGGATGTTTTGCGCACAGGTTTTTCTGCACTCGGTGCAATAACACCAGAGTCTGTTCATCACACTGAAACAGAAGCACGCGATATTGCTGATTCAATGCTGGCAAAGACGGGCTCACTTCTTGGGTACTGGCACCACTTTGCCAATAGCGGCAAGCGAATTGAAGTAGAAACCGATGATGATTCAATCGGCGCACACTTTCTTCACCTACTACATGGCGAGAAGCCATCTGCTTTGTGGGAAAAAGCGATGCACGCATCCCTTGTTCTATACGCAGAGCACGAGTTCAACGCTTCAACATTTACAGGCCGCGTCATTGCAGGAACTGGGGCAGACATCTATTCATGTGTGACAGGTTCAATCGGCGCACTTAGTGGTCCAAAGCATGGTGGTGCTAATGAAGTCGCACTAGAAATTCAGCTTCGTTACTCAACACCAGATCAGGCTGAAGCAGATATTCGAAAGCGCGTGGAAGCCAAGGAAGTAGTTATTGGTTTCGGACACCCTGTTTACACAGTTTCAGATCCACGTAATGAGATCGTTAAGGTCATTACAAAGGAGCTTGCTGTTCAGGCTGGCAAAGAGAATTTATATGATGTTGCAGAGCGCATCGAATCTGTGATGATGGACGTTAAGAAGATGTTTCCTAACGTGGACTGGTTCTCAGCAGTTGCATATGATGCGATGAAGATTCCAGTTAACTACTTCACTCCACTGTTTGTGATGGCACGTATTTCAGGCTGGACAGCCCACGTTATCGAGCAGCGCAACGATGGCAAGATCATTCGCCCAACTGCTACCTATGTCGGTCCAGAAGATTTGGCTTTTCTTCCCATCGAAAAGCGCTAATCAATGTCTAGCCATGCAGTTAAAAGTAACCAGCCATATGATCAGGAAATCATCGACATTGTCGATTACGCACTGAACTATGAGGTTAAATCACCGGTTGCTTATGAAACTGCATGGAACTGCTTTTTAGACACATTGGGGTGTGGTCTGGAAGCACTTGAATACGAGGCTTGCACCAAGCTTTTAGGACCTGTTGTTCCAGGTTTAACTGTTGCTAACGGTGTCAAAGTTCCTGGTACAAAGCATGTGCTTGATCCTGTGCAAGGTGCTTTCAATATCGGCGCAATGATTCGTTGGTTAGATTTTAATGACACCTGGCTAGCTGCTGAATGGGGACACCCATCAGATAACTTGGGTGGCATTTTGGCAACAGCTGATTGGCTCTCTCGCACAACAGATAAGAAATTTACGATCAAAGATGTTTTAACAGCGATGATCAAGGCCCACGAAATTCAAGGTTGTATTGCACTAGAAAACTCCTTTAACAAGGTTGGCCTTGATCACGTTGTATTAGTAAAGGTGGCATCAACTGCAGTTGTTGCACAGATGATGGGCTTAACCCGTGATCAAGCACTTGCTGCTGTTTCACTTGCCTGGGTTGATGGTCAATCACTTCGCACCTATCGCCACTTTCCCAATGCCGGCTCTCGTAAATCATGGGCAGCAGGAGATGCAACATCTCGCGCTGTGCGTCTTGCTTTGATCGCTAAGACTGGTGAGATGGGCTATCCATCAGCACTCACCGCAAAGACTTGGGGTTTCTATGATGTTTCCTTTAAAGGAAATGCATTTAAGTTCCAGCGCCAATACGGCACCTATGTAATGGAAAACATCTTGTTTAAGATTTCTTTCCCAGCAGAGTTCCACTCACAAACAGGTGTTGAAGCTGCAATGACTATTTATCACCAGATGCAGGCAGCGGGTAAGACATCTGATGACATCAAGAAGGTCACGATTCGCACCCATGAGGCATGTATTCGAATTATTGATAAAAAGGGACCGCTGAATAACCCGGCAGATCGCGATCACTGTATTCAATACATGACCGCAGTTCCCTTTATCTTTGGTCGCCTCACTGCCCGTGATTATGAGGATGACATCGCTGCTGATCCACGCATTGATGCTTTGCGCGAAAAGATTGTCTGCGTTGAAGACACCACCTACACCGCGGATTATCACAACCCAGAAAAGCGCTCTATTGCCAATGCAATAACAGTTGAATTCAATGATGCCAGCTCATTTGATGAGGTGGCAGTTGAATACCCAATCGGCCATGCACGCCGCCGAGTTGAGGGCATCCCGCTCTTGATTGAAAAATACAAGACGAATGTGGCTCGTATTTATGATGCAGATAAGCAAAACAAGATCACAGATTTGTGTCTTGATTATGACAAGTTGGCAGCCACACCAGTAAATGAGTTTATGGATTTGATGGCTCTTTAATGAGCGATATGTCAGCAAAGGTGCGTCGTGCACTAGATGTTGCTGTCGAAGCAATTGGAGGTTCAGCCCGCGAAGGCCAAATTGAAATGGCTGAAGCTGTTGCAAATGCATTAACTAATCGTCATCACCTCATGGTTCAAGCAGGTACTGGCACCGGAAAATCACTTGCCTACTTAATTCCCGGAATAGTCCATGGCCGAAAGGTATTGGTGGCAACTGCAACTCTTGCCTTGCAGCGCCAGTTAGTTGATCGCGATTTACCGGCAGTTGTGCCAGCACTTGAAAAGGAGTTAGGCCGAGAGATTTCCTATGCCATCTATAAGGGTGTGGGCAACTACGTGTGTTTACAAAAGATGAATAGTGATGAGGTTGACCCTGACGGTGAGTTAGTCATGGAGGTTTCATCCCTGGAAAAAGATGCCAAGCGTTTAATTGCCTGGGCAAAGACGCCAGGTGTCAGTGGCGATAGAGATGATGCACCCGAGGTTGACCGCAGGGTGTGGGCGGCAAATAGTGTTTCCGGGCGTGAGTGCGTTGGCGCAGATGTGTGTGCATTTGGTTCTCAATGCTTTGCCGCAAATGCCAAAGTAAAGGCCCAGAGCGCAGATATTGTCGTTACCAATCACACGCTGCTGGCAATTGAAATTGTAGATTCACATCCCATCTTGCCTGAGCGAGATTGTGTGATTTTGGATGAAGCACATGAATTCATGGATCGGGCCACCCAAGCAGTAACAGATGAGCTCACCAGTAATCGAGTTTTAAGAGCTGCCGCCATGGCCCGTAAGTTCATGCCGGGCAAGCTTTCAGATGCTTTTCACAAGGCAGCAAATGATTTCCATGAATCTATGGTTGATTATGGCGAGTCAGTAAAGGCTGAGTTTGGAACACAAGGACGACTTGAAGAGATACCGCAATCACTTGAGTTTTCTATTCGCAAAGTCATGGAAGCATCAAAGGCGATTATTCAATTCTTATCTGCAGATGATGAAATCATCGATACCGATGCACTGGCAGAGCGAGCTCGAGTCAAGGGCGCTGTGAGCGAGATAGCAACGACAGCCACCACCCTACTTAAAATGGGCGATGGACTCGTGCTGTGGTATGAACCAACCTTTTCCACACTTTATTTAGCACCATTATCAGTTTCAGAAGTTTTGCGGGAGAACTTATTGACTAGAACTCCGGTGATTGCAACCTCTGCCACATTAACTGTGGGAAATGGTTTTGATTCCATGGCAAAGAGCATTGGCTTTTTGGTTAATGAAGAGATGAATGCCGAAGTTAAAGAGGGCGAAGTGGACCCTGCCAATGTGCAAATGCTAGATGTGGGCAGCCCTTTTGATTTTGCTAATCAAGGTGTCTTATATATGCCTAAGCATTTGCCAGAACCAGGTCGAGATGGTCCAAGTCAAGAAGTGCTTACTGAGTTAGGCGAGCTCATTGATGCTGCCGGCGGTCGCACACTCGCACTCTTTTCATCCTGGCGAGGTGTTGAGGCAGCAGATCTTCATTTGCGCAAAGTATTAGCAGAGCTACCAATTGAGATCATTACACAAAAGCGTGGAGATGCTGTGGGGCCGCTCGTTTCACGGTTTGCACAGGATGAAACCTCTGTTTTGATCGGCACGATGTCGTTGTGGCAGGGCGTTGATGTGCCAGGCAATAGTTGTATCTTGGTTGCAATCGATCGCATTCCTTTCCCACGTCCTGATGAACCTGTGATGAGTGCGCGCGCAGCACAGGCCGATGCCAAAGGTGGCAGTGGATTTATGCAGGTTTCTCTACCTAGAGCAGCGCTTTTATTAGCCCAGGGCACTGGCCGTTTAATCCGCTCGGTAGATGATCGGGGAGTAGTTGCTATTTTGGATTCACGTATTGTTACTAAAAGATATGGAAGCGTTCTGCTTAATTCAATGCCACCTCTGTGGCGCACATCAGATCCAGCAGTTGTTCGTGATTCGCTAAAGCGTCTTAAGGAGACCTTGTAGTTCTAGCCAGGATTTAGCAAAGCTGGGATGTAAAGGAAGTTCGGCAACTTTTTCAATTTCTACCCACCGCACCTCGTGGGATTCATCATTTACTTCGTGGGCAACTAATCCCACTTGAGCTCGCGCAATAACTGTTTCGTATTTCCAGCTACCGTGATCATCGATAAATGTGTGAAGCGGAGTTAGCAGATTGGTATCAATTCCAGTTTCTTCTATTGCTTCACGAAAAGCACCTTCGAGAGTGCTTTCATGAGAATCACGAGCACCACCTGGGATTCCCCAGGTGTCACCGTTGTGAACCCACGGGGCGCGGTGTTGTAACAAGATTTCATTTCCGCGAAGAATCAAAATTCCTGCAGCACCGTTTAGGCCCCAGTGCTTATTGCCGCAGGCGCATTCGACCCAGCCATCACCATCGCGCGCTGCCATGGCCCTAGCCTGTCACATCTATCCACAGTTAGCCCAGCCAGTTCCAGTTCGGTCACAGCTGCAATTTATGGTGCCGCTCATGATCAAAGTATTTCTGAGTCTGGCACTTGTCTTTTCTGGCATGCCGGCAGCTGTTGCTGATCAATGTCAGGAAAATGCCTGCATCACTGTGTATACCGATAACAATCAAATCATCATTGAAGCCCGTAAGGGCAACACAACAGTGAAGAAAACTATTGCGCAAGCTCCAAAGAGAGTGGTTGTAAAGACAACGCCTAAGCCAAAGGCTGTGCCTTTGTTTTTCCCACCTGCTGCAAAGCCAGTTGTTAAAAAACCAACAGCAAAACGCACCTATAAACCAAGAATCAAAAAGGCTGTTACCAAGGTCAACTTAAGTGATCGATTAACAAAGCTGGTGCCAACAGCAGGTGTTGCCTATCAACCCGAGTTTGAACCCTTAGTAAATGTTCCGGTGTATTTCTGGTGTGACCTACCCACAATTTTTCAGAGCAGAGTCGACATCATCGGTGAAGTTGTGGACGTCGCACTTCGTCCCTCGTTTGTCTGGAGTTTTGGGGACGGCAGTGTTTATGCCACTACCGAAAACGGGGCACCGTATCCGGCCGGCACCATCCACCACACCTATAAGCAGCCAGGTATCTATCAAGTTTCACTGCTCACAACCTGGAATGGCACCTACACACATAACGCAGCAGCGCGCGCAGTAACAGGCACTGTCAAAAAAGTATCCATTGCACTGATCACCATCGTCAACGCACCTACTACCTTCAAAGGATAAGAAACTATGACTACAGAAAATACCTATGTAAGCATCACAGCCCTTGCACTTGCAACGGATCCTGAATTTATAGAAAGTGTTAATACCTTTGCCTTGCCGGTCGATAGCCCAGATCTCAATTTGCTACAGCGAGATGGTGCAACAGCTGTTATTGATTTAGCGATGCAGTTTGCAGATCGTGGCTATAACTGCGATGTGGAGTTGATGTCTCAAGTCATTGGACGTCTTTCAGATATTCAGGTGCGAGATTTTGCGATGGGCACTCACAACGCTGAAACCTTTGATACCTACTGGAACATGTGGCTCTATCTTCTGCGCATTGCTCCTAATGATTTCGTTGCACCGGTTGCCTGTCTTTTTGCCACATTGGCATATGAACGAGGTGATAACGAACTTGCCTATAGAGCCTTAGATCGAGCAACAGTTGATGATCCCAAGTACGCCTTGACCATTTTGTTGCGCAGAGTCTTTGGTTCAGGCTGGCCCGCTGCAGCTTTTGCTGCAATGCGCTTAGAGCTACACCCCAAAGTGACGGCTGGGATTTTTGAAGGGTAATGGCTAGAATTACACCGTTCACGAGTCCTACGTATTAGCCCCGGCTTAGTAGGCGGCAACCCTCCACCGCGGCGGGGTGCTCCGGGTGACGAACAGGTCGCTACGGCGGCAAGTGCGGGTGAAGGATATTTATTTCATGGTTGTAACAGGTGCTTGGCTTGAAAGTGATGATCCTGGTGAACGACGGTTCATCTCGATCGGTTTCTTACTTCTTGAAAACGGCGAAACTTTGCCTAATGTCACCATCGCCTATCAAACTTGGGGCACATTAAATGCTGCAAAAGATAATGCGATTTTAGTTAACCATGCATTGACAGGTTGGTCTGATGTTCCTGGTTGGTGGCCATCAATGGTTGGCCCAGGATTACCTTTTGATACAGACAAGTATTTTGTGGTGTGTCCCAATGTCATTGGTGGCTGCCAAGGCTCAACTGGGCCATCATCGATTGCAGCAGATGGCAAGCGTTGGGGTTCAAGATTTCCTGCAGTGACAATCAGAGACATGGTTGCAGCAGAGGTTGCCTTCACAGATGCACTTGGAATTAACAAGTATTTACTAGCAGTTGGTCCATCACTGGGTGGAATGCGCGCATTGGAGTGGGCGGTGCAGTTACCAGATCGGGTTGGTGCTATTTGCACTATCGGTTCATCTGCTGTGGCAACAGGAGATCAAATTGGGACTGCATCTATTCAGATCAGAGCGATTAAATCTGATCCTCATTTCAACGCTGGTGATTACTACGAGCAAGAGGTAGGCCCTGATGAGGGGATGGGTATTGCCCGCCGCATTGCCCACCTGACATATCGAACAGAGGCTGAAATGGATATTCGCTTTGGTCGTCAGCTTCAAGGTGATGACACCGGGCGCTTTGCCGTTGAGTCCTATTTAGATCACCAGGCCGACAAGTTAGCCAAGCGCTTTGATGCCAACACCTACATCGCCCTGACAGAGGCGATGAATAGCCATGACATTGGCAGAGATCGTGGGGGAGTTGCTGCCGCATTGGCCACAATCCGGGTTCCGATCATCGCTGTGTCCATTGATACAGACAGACTCTTCCCACCTCGCCTGCAGGCTGAGATAGCCGAATTAGCCCCTGCTGCAGCCCCATTGGTGACGATCAGTAGCCCATTTGGCCATGATGGCTTCCTGGTGGAGGTTGAAAGCGTTGGAAATGTGATCCGAGAGGCTTTAAAACTGGCCAAATAGGGGGTTTTCGATGTGCAATTTGGCCTGTGGACAAATTATAATATACCTATCACTTCAGCGAACTCGCTGAAAAAATCAAAGGACAATTGTGGCTGTATTTAGTGCGCTCAAAAACAAGGTGAAGGCAAAAACTTCAGCCAAAAAAGCAGCTCCTGCTAAAAAAGTAGCGGCCAAAAAGGCTGCTCCTGCAACAAAGGTAGTTGCAAAAAAAGCGGTTGCAAAAAAAGCTGCTCCAGTTAAAAAGGCTGTTGCTAAAAAGGCAGCACCAGTTAAAAAGGCTGCACCTGCAAAGAAAATTGAACTTAAAAAAGATCTAACTGCAAAAGATGTGCAGCAGATTGTTGATGCAAAGAACGCGGTCCTTCGCCAGAAAGAAGTCTTAGCAGAGCTAGAAACTCGTGGCGTCACATCAATTAACCGCATCCCTAAGAAGGCAGACAAGGATCTAGTTGATGAGGCCCGTGCGCTCGCAGCCGCGGTTCCTGTGATGATTGAAAAGCTTCGTAAGAGTGGACTTGGTTCTCCTTCACGTATTTTAAAAAAGGCTGAGTATGAATTAGTTGCGCCAAAGCCAGAGGTTATTAAGGCAGCAGCGCCAACAGTTGATGCAAAGACTGGTAAGACAATTGTCACAAAGATTGATGGCGAAGAAGTTGAGTTAGAAGAAGTTGAGTTAGAAGATGTTGAAACGCTCATTAAGGAAGTTGTCGAAATTATCGACAGCGAAGAGGACAAGGGTGCTCAACCTCGCGTTGTGGATTTAGCTGATGAAGCAACACAGGGTAAGGAAGAGGATGCCTTTACATTAAAGGCATCTGAAGAAGATGATGCTCCGGCACAGACTGTTATGACAGCTGGTGCAACAGCAGACCCAGTTAAGGATTATTTAAAGCAGATTGGCCGCGTGGCATTGCTGAATGCAGAGCTTGAGGTAGAGCTTGCTACACGCGTAGAAGTTGGTCTATTTGCCGAAGAAAAATTGAAGCATGAAAAGAAGTTAGAAAAGAAGTACAAGCGCGAACTTGAATGGCTTGTCGAAGATGGAAAGCGCGCAAAGAATCACTTGCTCGAGGCAAACCTACGTCTGGTTGTTTCTCTTGCAAAGCGCTACACGGGGCGTGGAATGTTGTTCTTGGACTTGATCCAGGAAGGTAACTTGGGTCTTATTCGCGCTGTTGAGAAGTTTGACTACACAAAGGGTTACAAGTTCTCAACCTATGCGACATGGTGGATCCGTCAGGCAATTACTCGTGCAATGGCTGACCAGGCTCGCACAATCCGTATTCCTGTTCACATGGTTGAAGTTATTAATAAGTTGGCACGTGTTCAGCGCCAGATGCTGCAAGATCTTGGTCGCGAACCGACCCCAGAAGAGTTAGCTAAAGAACTTGATATGACACCTGAAAAAGTTGTTGAAGTTCAAAAGTACGGCCGCGAACCAATCTCACTTCACACACCACTGGGTGAAGAAGGAGATTCAGAGTTTGGCGATTTGATTGAAGACTCAGAAGCTGTTGTTCCAGCTGATGCGGTTTCATTCACATTACTCCAAGAGCAACTTCACTCAGTTCTAGACACTTTGTCAGAACGTGAAGCTGGCGTAGTTGCAATGCGATTTGGTTTAACTGATGGACAGCCAAAGACACTTGATGAGATCGGAAAGGTTTACGGTGTTACTCGTGAACGTATTCGCCAGATTGAATCAAAGACAATGTCAAAGCTTCGTCACCCATCACGTAGTCAGGTGCTTCGCGACTATCTAGATTAAACATTAGAAACAAAAAAGCCCTTACGCGTTAATCGCATAAGGGCTTTTTTGATATAAATCTAGTTTTTAGATTCAATCAGCTTTTCTGATTCATCGTGAATCTTTGCAGCAAGAGGCTTTAGCTTTTCAGCGTATTCCTTGCCGTGGTGAGCACAGAACATAAGTTCTCCACCATTCAAAAGCACTGCACGGACATAAGCCTGGGCACCACAACGATCGCAACGATCTAGGGCGTTAAGAGGTACTGATTCAAGCAACAACTGTTCTGACATATCTCTCTCCGTTTCCGTGTTCTTCTCTATGGAACAGGAAACCACATTTATTAATTCCCCGCTCGTTATATGTAATCTTTTTTGCATAATTAACACTGAATTAACGCTGAGAGTCGACAATTTCCACTATCTGAGATGTATTCGGCGCGCTTACGCACAAAAAAGGGGTGAGGAAGATAATCTTTCGCCCCATGGCCGAGAAAGATGCAGTTGCGACCCCTTCGCAAGATAGCTATACCGCAAAAGATTTAGCGGTCCTTGAAGGCCTTGATGCAGTTCGCAAACGCCCCGGAATGTATATCGGATCAACTGATTCACGCGGGCTCATGCACTGCCTCTGGGAAATTATTGATAACTCTGTCGATGAAGCGTTAGCTGGTCATTGCAAGAAAATTGAAATCAATCTTGAATCAGATGGTTCCGTTGAAGTCCATGATGATGGTCGCGGAATTCCAGTTGATAAGGAACAAAAGACTGGTTTAACCGGTGTTGAAGTTGTTCTTACAAAACTACATGCCGGTGGAAAATTTGGTGGCGGGTCATATGCAGCATCCGGTGGTCTCCACGGTGTTGGTGCATCTGTTGTGAACGCACTTGCTTCACGTCTTGATGCTGAAGTCGATCGCGATGGCAAAATTTATTGGATGTCATTCCAACGCGGAATTGCAGGTATTTTTGATGGCGATGGTCCCAAGGCACCCTTTGAACCAAAATCAGGTTTGCGCGTTATTGGAAAGATTTCATCCAAGGTAACCGGCACACGCATTAAGTGGTGGAGTGATCGCCAGATTTTCTTGAAGGAAGCAGAGCTAGAACTCGAGGAAATTTACGCACGTGCCCGTCAAACATCGTATTTAGTACCTGGATTAACGCTAATTGTTAATGACAATCGCACCAAGACAAAGACCTCTGAGACCTTCTTCCATAAGAGCGGTATTACTGAATACTGTAATTATCTGCAGCCAGATGAAGCAGTTGGCGATGTCATTCGTATTTACGGCACCGGTCACTACCAGGAGACTGTTCCTGTTCTAGATGACAAGGGCCACATGGTCTCTACTGAGGTTGAGCGAGATATGGAAGTTGATATCGCGATGAAGTGGGGCAATGGCTTTGAAACGACTCAGCGCTCATTTGTGAACATTATTGCAACACCAAAGGGTGGAACTCACGTTGTAGGTTTTGAAAAGGCGCTAGTCAAAGTTGTTAATGAGGCACTGCGCTCAACTAAGACTTTGTCTAATAAAGAAATAGATGTCATTAAAGACGATGTACTAGAAGGATTAACCGCTGTTGTGACGGTTCGTATGTCTGAGCCACAGTTTGAAGGTCAGACAAAGGAAGTTCTAGGAACAGCAGCAGCCACCCGAATTGTTTCAGCCGTTGTCGCAGACAAAATGAAGGAATACTTCAACACCACTAAGCGTATTGATAAGGCAAATGGTCGACTTGTCCTTGAAAAGATTGTAGCTGCGTCTCGCACACGTATTAGTGCTCGTGCACACAAGGATCTGCAGCGTCGCAAGAACGCACTTGAATCTTCATCTCTTCCTACAAAGCTCTCAGATTGCCGCTCAGAGGATGTAACACGCACAGAGTTGTTTATCGTAGAAGGTGACTCGGCACTTGGCACAACCAAGGCTGCGCGCAATAGCGAGTTCCAGGCGATCTTGCCTATTCGCGGCAAAATTCTTAATGTGCAAAAGGCATCGCTATCGCAGATGCTTGAAGACAAAGAGTGTGGCTCGATTATTCAGGTAATCGGTGCTGGTTCCGGAAAGTCTTTTGAATTAGATGAAGCCCGCTATGGCCGAATTATCTTGATGTCAGATGCTGACGTTGATGGCGCACACATTCGTTGTTTGTTATTGACCCTGATGTATCGCTACATGCGTCCATTGATTGATTCAGGCCGCGTATTTGCTGCGATTCCACCACTCCACCGCATTGAAGTAATGGGCGGGGGAGGCAAGAAGGGCGAATACATCTACACATATAGCGATGATGAGATGAAGAAGGTCACTGCAGATCTCAAAAAAACGGGCAAGCGCTGGAAGGAGCCAATTCAGCGTTACAAAGGCCTGGGTGAAATGGATGCAGATCAGCTTCGTGAAACAACAATGGATCCAGATGCCCGCACGTTGCGCCGTATTACAGTCTCAGATGGCGCTGCGTCGGAGGCAATGTTTGAACTATTGATGGGTAGCGATGTGGCACCACGCAAGGAATTTATTGCCAATGCTGAGATTGATCGCGAGCATATCGACGCGTAGCTCCGGAGTTCTCTGAGAGTTTGCAAGAACTTAACCTAATCACTCCATCTAGAAGTAGCAGGTCGTTGTCTACTTATCCTATGGATGAGATCGAATTCATGGTTGAAGAGCAAAATATCGAAGATATTTCTGCTCAGTTAATTAGAGATCACTGCCATTGCGTCCAATGCCGAGATCCACTTAGCGGTCAACGTCTACGTTCAGTTCTAGAGCTAGACCCTGAGCTTGTTGTCACTGAGATTGAAGAGGATGAAGAAGGCGGCGTCGTTACCTTCATTTTAAGTGATGGTCACCAAGTTGAACTTAGCGCTGAAACTGTTGAAGACATTACCCAAGAGTTAGTGCCACTTAACCTGCGAGGTGAAGGGGCCAAAGTTTTATGGGATGCCGAAAATGCCCCCACTGAAAGTTTTAATTGGCTTGAAATTAGTATTGATAATGCTCTGATGTATGAGATGTTAGATCAAATCTTAACTTTTGGATTTGCAGTCGTTGAAAATCTGCCAACACGGGATCGAGCAGTGCTCGATTTAATCAAGAGTTTTGGATATCCGCGTGTAACAAATTATGGTGATATTTTCGAGGTACGAATTGAAAACGACCCCAACAATCTAGCCTTTACTAACCTGCCAATTTCCCCTCATACCGACAACCCTTATCGCGACCCGGTGCCAACTTTGCAACTGTTGCACTGCCTTGAAACTAATGTTGCGGGTGGTAACTCTGGGCTAGTCGATGGATTTAGAGCAGCCATCGTGTTGCGGGAAAATGATCCTGAAAGTTTTGATGTTTTGTCTAACAGACTATTTCATTTTGAATACCTAAATCCAACCACTCATTTGACCAATACAGCTCCAATAATCAAAGTGGATAGCATGGAAGAGATTGTTGAGATTCGATGGAATGATCGTTCAATGCAACCGCCATATAACGATGTCGATATTGAAGAGGTTTACGACGCCTTGCGGGCATTTGCGGTAATTGTTAATGACCCTGCAAATATGCATGAATTTCGGTTGGAACCAGGGCACTGTGTCATTTTTGATAACACTCGTTTATTGCACTCACGCACGGGTTTTGAATCATCCGGCAAACGCCACCTACAAGGTGCCTACGCTGACCTTGATAGCTTGATTAGCAAGTGGAGCATTTTGGAAGACACCCTAGATTCATGAGCGCATATCTCGAAATAAAAGAGTTGTTTGAATCAGCTAAAGCTGAAGAGTATTTAGGCGAAGATATAACTTTGGTAGAACACATGATTCAATGCGCAGAAAATGCCCAGGCAGATGGTGCTCAAGATTGGTTGATCATCGCTGCACTTTTGCATGACATTGGTCATCTCTTGGTTCCAGATGCAGCTTCTGCGCAGGACTCAGGTATCGATATGCATCATGATGATGTTGGCGCTGAATGGATCTCGAAGAGATTTCCAAACAATATTGTTCAGGCTGTTAGATTGCATGTTGATGCAAAGAAATACTTGGTCGCAACAGATTCTGATTATTTCCATCAATTATCAGAGGCCAGTCAGATAACTTTAGATATCCAAGGTGGCGTGTTTTCAGAGTCTGAAGCAACTGATTTCATTCAACAGCAATACGCTCACGAGGCGGTTCTACTTCGCAAGTGGGATGACGCCGGCAAGGTTCGAGGAGCTGCAAAGACTGATATTTCTGATTATGAAGATTTAATCAACGAGGTTACCCTCGACTAGTCAATAGAGACTAAGTCGAAGTACTCATCTTTCCACAAATCTTCATCACCATCTGGCAACAAAATAACGCGCTCAGGCTTTAACGCCTGCACAGCACCTTCATCGTGAGAAACCATGATGACAGAGCCTTGATACTCCGCTAACGCTCCAAGAATTTCTGCGCGAGATGCCGGATCTAAGTTATTCGTTGGTTCATCTAGTAACAAAACATTTGCAGCAGAAACAACTAGAACAGCTAATGCTAAACGGGTTCGTTCTCCACCCGATAAAACCTTGACCGGCTTATGAACATCATCGCCAACAAACAAAAATGAACCTAATGTGTTACGAGCTTCTGGTTCACGAATATCTGGGGTTGCAGACATCATGTTCTCCAGGATTGTGCGTTCAAAGTCAAGTGATTCATGCTCCTGGGCGTAGTAACCGATCTTTAAACCGTGACCGTGTTCAACTTTTCCAGTATCTGATTCAAGCTCGCCTGCCAAAATACGAAGAAGTGTCGTTTTACCGGCACCGTTTAGGCCAAGGATTACAACGCGAGAACCCTTATCAATCACACAAGAAACATCTGTAAAGATTTCAAGTGAGCCGTAGTTCTTTGATAACTCTTCACCAGATAGCGGAGTCTTGCCACATGGGGCAGGGGTTGGGAAGCGAAGCTTTGCAACCTTGTCTGCGACTCGAACATCATCTAGGCCACTACGTAGCTTTTCAGCACGACGTAACATACCTTGAGCTGCAGTTGCCTTAGATGCCTTTGCGCGCATCTTCTCGCCCTGCTTTTGCAAAATCTCTGCCCGCTTTTCAGCGTTGGCGCGCTCTTTCTTACGGCGGTGCTCATCTTGCTCACGCTGCAATAGGTAAGCTTTCCAGCCTAGGTTATAGACATCGATGCAGTTACGGTTGGCATCTAAGTAGAAAACCTTATTAACAACGGTTTCAATCAAGTTAACATCGTGAGAGATAATTACTAATCCGCCAGAGTACTTAGATAAGAATTCGCGCAGCCACATAATGGAATCAGCATCTAAGTGGTTTGTTGGCTCATCTAGTAGCAAAGTCTCTGCGCCACTAAATAGAATACGAGCGAGCTCAATACGACGGCGCTGACCACCAGAGAGTGTTGAAAGTTCATTACCAAAGACAGCCTCTGAGACACCGAGGGAGGTTGCAATTGCTTCTGCCTCTGCAGTTGCTGCATAACCACCGGCAGCAGAGAACTCTGATTCAACGCGACCATAGCGTTCCATTGCCTTTTCAAGTGCTTCACCTTGGGCAGTTGCCATTTCCTCTTCAACTGCGCGCATACGAGATGCAATCTGATCAAGATCACGGGCTGAAAGAATGCGATCGATCACTGTGCCAGGTTCATCACCTGTTCGTGGATCTTGGGGGAGGTAGCCAATTTTTCCAGTGCGATTTACTGCGCCACCTGCTGGCATATTTTCACCAGCTAATACTTTTGCAAGAGTTGATTTACCAGCACCGTTTCGACCCACAAAACCAATGCGGTCACCACTGTTAATACGCACAGTTACGCCTTTAACTAAAAGGCGCGCACCTGCACGTAATTCGAGGGCTTGGGTTGAAATCACGCTCGAGTCTATCGGCTGGGTTTAAGCAGCACCAATTCGAGTGCGTCGGGCTATCGCAAATGACTTACCAACAGCAGTTAATTCATCAGAAACCTGAGTTTTGATTGCATCTTCGCTCTTGAGTAACTTTGTCAGCTCTGCAATAACAGCCTTTAACTCCTTTTGCTCAGTTTCAAGTTCAATCTTGCTCATCTTTGTTAAACGACGTAGCGGCATATCCAAGATGTATGTGGCTTGCTCGTCATTTAACTTAAAGTCCTTAATCAATTTATCTTTTGCCGCAGCAGCATCATCGCTACCGCGAATAATCTTGATGACCTTATCGATATCAATAATTGCCTTGAGCAATCCATCAACAAGACCCAGTCTGCTTTCAGCCTTAGCTTTGCGGAACTCAGAACGGCGACGGACAACTTCGATGCGGTGATCGATGAAGACTCGTAGCAACTCTTTCAATCCAAGTGTCTGTGGCTTGCCTTTAACGAGTGCAACTGCGTTGATCGCAAAGGCATCTTCCATTGGGGTTAGCGCATAGAGCTTTTCTAGAACCTCTTCAGGCTCAAAGCCATTCTTAATTTCGATTACAACATTGGTGCCGGTCTGGCCATCAGATAGATCAATGATGTCGCTGATTCCTTGAATCTTTTTAGCTTTAACAAGGGCGGCGATACGCTCAACAACTTTTTCAGGCCCGATTGTGTAGGGCAACTCTTTGATGACAATACCCATCTTGCGAGTTGAGACCTTTTCAATTTCAACGGAGGCACGAACCTTGAAAGATCCCTTACCTGTTGAGTACGCCTCACGCACACCATCTAGTCCAACAATTTCTCCACCCGTTGGAAAATCTGGGCCAGGAATAAACTTCATTAGCTGCTTGATAGTTGCAGTTGGGTTTTCAATCAAAAACTTAGTTGCAGCAATTACTTCGCCCAAGTTATGTGGTGCCATGTTAGTTGCCATACCAACGGCAATACCTGAACCACCATTAACAAGCAGATTTGGATATGCGGCGGGTAGAACAACAGGCTCAGAGAGCTGACCGTCATAGTTAGGACCAAAATCGACGGTGTCTTCATCTGCTTCTGCAACCATAGACATGGCAGCAGGGGCCAAGCGTGCTTCGGTATAACGCATGGCTGCTGGGCCAGCATCTAAGGAACCAAAGTTTCCGTGACCATCAATTAACGGTAATCCCATTGAAAAACTTTGAGCCATACGAACAAGTGCGTCATAGATCGCGCCATCACCGTGAGGGTGCAACTTACCCATTACTTCACCAACTACACGCGCACTCTTTACATGTCCGCGCTCTGGACGCAGACCCATATCTGCCATCTGATGCAAGATGCGACGGTGCACAGGCTTTAAACCATCGCGTGCATCCGGTAGTGCGCGTGAATAAATTACTGAGTATGCATATTCAAGAAAGGAATCAGAAACCTCTTTGGAAACATCGATATCAACGATCTTTCCTGGATATTCACCGGGCTTTGGTCCAGCAGGTTTCTTACCCTTAGCCGCAGATTTCGCGGGAGTCTTCGCAGTTGCCATTGGGGCATTCTGCCAAGAGCGGGCGTTAATTTAGGGGAGGGCGCGCCCCAACTGATGAAACACACTTTGCTGCAAGGGAGGCACCTGCTGAGAGGGCTTGAGTTAAATCACTAGTTTCTAGCCACTTTGGAATAAATCCAGCAGCAAATGAATCTCCAGCACCAGTTGTGTCGACAACATTGGTTGTCACCGCTGAAACCCTTGCCGATTCATTCCCATTGACTGCCATGGCACCTTTTGAACCTAGTTTGATAACCACAAGTGGTGTGTACTTTTGAAGATTCTTTTCTGCCTCTACAAGATCCTTTGCATTGCCAAGGTATAAAGCTTCTTCGCTATTGAGAAGAATTCCATCCATCAACGCGACCCAAGAAAGTGCTTCTTCCAAGGAAACTATCTTGAGCGCACCAGTTGTAGTTGGATCAAAGTAAATTGGCTTTCCTGCAGCTTTAACCATTTTTATCATCGCAAGAACCGCTTCGCGGCTACGAAAATCTAGAAGGGCATATCCTGAAAGATAAACACCATCAATGTCATCTAGTGGAGGCAGATCACTTACTTCAAGGTCTGCATTTGCTCCGTTGTCTGGAAACATTGTGCGCTCACCATTGGCATCAACCAAGATGACAACAACACCTGTTGGGCGTCCGCTGTGCATCAAATTAAGGTGTTCAACCCCGTATTTATCAAGATCTGAAATGAGTGCAAAACCCACTGGGTCATTGCCGGTTCTGGCAACTAAGTGAGAGCGTGAATTTGTGCGGGTAATCCAGGTTGCAACATTTGCTGCTTGACCGCCAGGGTGGCTAGAAATCTTGCTGGCGGTGTCATTGCCGTAGTTGATTGGCTCTTTAAGTTGTGAAATAACATCGAGTGCTAAATCGCCGATACAGAGGATCTTTTTCATTTCAGTGCCACGGCAATCTGGGCTGCAAGTAAGCAGTTTGATTTAATGATTTCAGTGTTGATAGCAAGGGACTCACCCTTTGAAGCGGTGTGGAAATGCTCCAGCAAGAAGGGTGTTACCAACTTTCCATCAATGCCTTCACTCTTTGCTCGCGCTAAACCACTTGCCAAGATTTCATCATGACGAGCCTTAGGCATTTCCTTAAGTACAGGGTTTGCCACAACAAGTGCTTTGAACTGTGTTGAAATCGCGGTGCGAGCTCGGATGATTGAGGCGATTTCTTCCGGTGAATCAACACGGTGCTCAAGGGTGTATCCAGAATCTGTTAAGTAAAAGCCAGGGAAGGCGTTGGTCTTATAGCCAACCAGACCGATTGCAAGTGTCTCAAGACGCTCTAGCGTTGCATGAACATCTAAAATTGATTTAACTCCGGCGCAGATAATTGTCATATCTAGTTGAGACAGCGCTGTTAGATCTGCTGATTCATCAAAAGATTCATTGGCGCCTCTGTGCACGCCACCAAGACCGCCTGTTGCAAAGATGTTAATTCCGGAGATCGCTGCGATATGAGCAGTTGCTGCCACAGTTGTTGCAGCAGATTTTCCTTGGGCCACAATTATTGCTAAATCGCGAATAGATGCCTTTGAGATGTCAACGCGGTTAGCAATCGCTTCTAGTTCTGGGCGCTCAAGACCAACTAAGACTTTGCCATCTAGCAATGCGATCGTTGCCGGAACCGCTCCTGCTTCGCGGACAATTCGTTCGCATTCAAGAGCAACTTCTAGATTTGAAGGACGTGGCAAACCATGGCTGATAATTGTTGATTCGAGTGCAACAACAGGCTTTCCAGCCTTGAGTGCATCAGCAACTTCAGCTGAGAACTTGATCGCCTTTTCCATAGCCAAACTCTAGTGCACAGTCGTGGCAAGATAAGCACGTGCATTTGTCCCAGATAACGCCATCGATCTTTTCTTCCCTTGGCCTTGAAAGTGCAGTTGATCACTTATCCGTTGGGCAATCGCCAATGGGCCGCGAACTGCTTTTTCTTATTGATGGTTTTGGCTTTGACACACTTGCAACGTATGGCGATGCGATGCCAACGATGTCACGCATGTTTAACCATGGCCGCATACAAACTGCATTTCCTTCAACGACTGCGACATCACTTGCAACGTTAACAACTGGACAATTACCTGGTGCTCACGGAATGTTGGGATATACCGTGCAAGTTCCTCGAAGTGGCGGGCGATTACTCAATGCTCTCAAGTGGGATGAACGAGTTGATCCAGAAAACTGGCAACCAGTTGAGACATTATTTCAACAAGCAAGTGCTGCAGGTATTAATGTGACACATGTTGCGGCAAAGCGTTATGAGAACTCAGGCTTTACCAGAGCGGTTTTCCGTGGCGCAAACTACAAGGGTGCAAATGTAGTTGCAGATTTAATTAGTGAAACAAAGTTAGCTTTACAAAAGTCACCTTCATTTGTTTATTTGTATGTCAATGATTTAGATACCGCAGGCCACTCAGATGGTGTGGGTAGTGATAAGTGGCTTGCTGCGCTAACCATGATTGATCAGATGGTTTCCCAACTCATGAAGGAAGTTCCAAAGGGCACCCGCATCTGGGTCACATCAGACCACGGAATGATTAATGTTGAAGAAAAGATTGTTATTGGTCTTGATAATCCATTAATGCAAGGCGTCAGTGTTGTTGCAGGTGAACCTCGCGCACGACATATTTATTTAGATTCTAATTCACCAACAGCACGGGCCGAGACTGCCTCTTTGTGGCAGGAGTATTTGCAGGACAAAGCACTTGTGTTAACCCGCGAACACGCTATTTCGAGCAACTTATTTGGTTCAGAGGTAACTCCGGATGCTTTTGATCGCATGGGTGAGGTAATTGCAATTGCGCGCGGAGGCGTTGTTTTACTAGATGCTGATCGGGCAGATAAAGAAGGCGCGATGGTTGGCCATCATGGGGCAGATAGTGATGTTGAGTCTCAGGTTGGATTGCTTACAACAACGTTAAATTAAAAGGTTATTTATCTTCTGGCTTAATGCCGAACATGATTTCATCCCAGCTTGGGACCTTTGCGCGTGCTGTGATTCCATCACGAGAGGCCTCATCATCTGGCTCTTCGCGGATAACTGCCAAGCGTGGGACTTCGCGAATTTCTTCGACAATATCTTCAATTTCTTCCTCTGTTACTTCCTTGCGGAACTCGCTATAGACATCAATGATGCGACGCTCGGAGGGGTGAGAAGATTCAGTGGGAACTAACCCTGCTGTTGGAAGCTGGCGAGGAGCAGGCTCATCACCCATCATCCAACGTGCATTTTCATCCATAGATGTCACTGTGCGAAGGGTTGCATCAAAGTTCCATTGCGCGATTCCAACACCTGTGTTGTTGGGATAGTGAAGTTCGATTGTCCAGGTGCCATCTTCTAAGCGCCAGGTGTCCCAAGAAAGTTCTGATGAATCAATGTTGCGTGGTGCAAGACGAGAGATAACAACACCAAGAAGTGTTACGGCATCGCGGCCACCTTCTTTGCGAATTGCGATCTCTTGGGCTTGATCAATGATGTAGATGCGCTCTGAAAGTATTGGACCAGCAAAACGTTCAATCTTTTTAATTGAAATATTATTATCGCGTGCGATTTGTTCTGCAGTTTGTCCGGCGCGAAGTAATCGCTGAACCTCTTTGATTGAGACAGATGGTTCATCAGTTGTTGGAACAGACATGAGTCGCTGCTGATTTACTGTTGCACGCAATGTGTCGCTCACGCGGACGGTGAACTCATTACCGTCATTGTCGTGTAATGAAAGGTGCAGACCATCTTCGGTCTTTCCATTTAGTCGTAGCTCAGTCACGAGCACGAGGGTAGCCGATGAGGGCCTTATAAGTGCTGAAGTAAGGCAGCGTGGCTGCACATGCCGCAATCATGAATCCCAGCGGTACCCAAAATGCAATGTCTGCACCAAAGCGGTCGATGACCTGACCCGATAATGCACTTGAGATCGCACCGCCCAACGGCATTCCGGCAACCACCCAGGTCAAAGTTTCAGTGATTTGATCTGCAGGGACTGCGCCTTCTGCAACTCCGTACGCATTAATCACCAGAGGCGCGATTGCAAATCCGTTAAAGAATAAAGCAACAGCCAGCCACACCATGGAATGTGTGAAAAGCATCGGTACTGAAAGCAAGGTCAGTGCGAATAAGAAGATCAAGAAGCGCGAAGCGCTCGAGAGCTTCCATTTAATTGCTCCGTTAATGATTGCCGCGATTCCACTACCAAGTGCCCAGATGGCAAGGAGTAGTCCTGATTTACTCTCTTGTCCTCGTTGTTCAGCAAAGGCAACGGTCACAATTGCAATTGAACCAAAGAAGCCGCCCAGAAGCGTGGTGGCAAGAACAACTGCTTGCACGCGCTTGTTTCGGATTACAGCAGGATGTGGATCAACTGTGCGCTTAGGTGTGGCAGGAGGTTCTGTTGATTTTTGCATGGCAAAGAGCGGAACACCGATCAGAACAAAGATGATTCCAGAAATGATTCCGGCAGCAGGTGCAATAGTTGTCGCACACGCAGTAACAATGATCGGCCCAAGGATAAAGACAACCTCATCCATGATCGCTTCAAAAGAGTATGCGGTATTGACCAAGTGACGATCTTGTTCATCTTCTGCGGTGCTAGTTTTATCTGGACTGAGAATATGTAGCCAGCGGCGACGAACTAGCCCACCTGTGTTTACAGACATGGCTTCGGCCAGAATGATTGTTACAAACCAAGTCCAGGTAGGTGCTTGGTTTAAAACTAAAACAGTAAAAAGCGAAAGCCCCAATACTTTGAAGGGAATAACACGCACCAGCATTGCACTTTGGCCAATGCGATCTGCCACCCGGGACCAGTGCGGTGTTGCAAAAGACATTACTACCGAAGCCGTTGCACTTAACGCCCCAGCTAATGCATAGGAATCACTAACGGCTACCACGATGAAAATAAGGGCAAGTGAATCCATCGAAATAGTCATACGTGCGATTAAGCCAGGTATTGAAAATTTCATCGCCCCAGGGGTGTTAATTAAGGTTTTGTATCCTGAGAACATAGGCAAGAGTCTATCTCTCAGTTAGACTGCAGCTATGACTGATACTCAGCAATTGCTAGATCTAGCCCTTAAGATTGCGCGTCAAGCTGGTGATTTACTGATGGATCGCCCTGCGTCGTGGGATCTGACAGTCAAATCAACTGCAATTGATATTGCAACACAAATGGATCTGGCATCTGAAAAGTTGATTGTTGAAAGTATTTTGGCAGCTCGACCTGATGATGGAATCATCGGTGAAGAAGGCGCATCACGCGAAAGCAAGAGTGGTGTTACCTGGGTCATTGATCCAGTCGATGGCACCGTTAATTACTTTTATGGATTGCCTGGTTGGGCGGTTAGTATTGCCGCAAAGGATGAAACCGGAACTTTAGTTGGGGTTGTGCATTCACCAACGGTTCATGCCACCTGGCATGCATCAAAGGGCGGGGGAGCATTTCTAAACAATGTAGCAATTGCTTGTAATGAGCCCATTGAACTTAACCGCGCGCTTATTTCTTCAGGTTTTGCATACGATGTAAACAATCGACTTGAGCAGGTAAAGATTGTTAATGCTTTGCTGCCAAAGATTCGAGATCTTCGTCGTATTGGATCTGCTGCGGCCGATATTTGCCATGTAGCAACGGGGATGGTTGATGGCTATTTTGAAACAGGATTGTTTGAATGGGATTTAGCTGCCGCAGAGCTGATTGCCCTAGAAGCAGGGGCAACGGTAAGCACCCGCCCCTGGCATGGCTTGAATCTGACCGTGGCAGCAGGGCCTCACCTTTTTGCCGCCCTTAACGCTCAGATCCCCGAGTGATCTAGGCCCGCTTTCACCGATTTACGCTCAGGCCATCCTCTGTGGCACAATACGCAGTCTGCACCGCCAAAGCGTGTGCTTAATAGAAATGACAAAAGGATCCGAATATGAACATTCTTGACGCCGTAGATGCAGTATCCCTGCGCAAAGACATCCCACAGTTTCGTGCCGGAGATGAGCTCAAGGTCCATGTTCGTGTTATCGAAGGTAACAAGAGCCGTCTTCAGGTTTTCCAAGGAATCGTAATCCGTCGTCAAGGCGATGGCGTTCGCGAAACTTTCACAATCCGTAAGGTTTCTTACGGTGTTGGTGTTGAGCGTACCTTCCCAGTTCACACTCCAGTTATTGAAAAGATTGAGTTAGTAAAGAAGGGCGATGTACGTCGCGCCAAGCTTTATTACCTACGTGACCTACGCGGTAAGGCTGCAAAGATTCGCGAAAAGCGCGATGGCGTTGAAGGTTACGGCGATGGAATTCTTTCTACACCAGAACCAGTAGTAGTTGCAGTTGCAGCCGCTGCTGCTGTTGAAGAGGTAGTAGAGGCACCTGCAGTTGTTGAGGCAGTTGTTGAAACTCCTGCTGAAGCAGTTGTAGAAGCACCAGTTGTTGAAGCAGTTGCTGAAGAAGCAACTGAAGCTCCAAAAGCTGAATAATCTCTTCAATGCGTAAAAAGGGATCGCTCCTTAAGGAGCTCCCAATTCTGGTTGTTGTCGCACTTGTTGTCTCACTATTAGTTAAAACATTTGTTGTTCAGTTTTTCTATATTCCATCTGGTTCCATGGAAAACACCCTGCAGATTAAAGATCGTGTTGCGGTCAACAAGGTTCCTTTCATTTCAAAATCCATCAATCGCGGAGATGTCGTTGTATTCCGTGATCCTGCTAATTGGTTGCCTGAAATTATTGATTACGGCACCAACAAATATGTTGCTATGGCCAAAAGCGGACTTGTAGCTGTTGGTGTACTTCCAAATCCTGCCAAGCAGTACTTAGTTAAGCGTGTAGTAGGTGTAGCAGGTGATCACATCGTGTGTTGCACAAAAGGTGGCAACTTAACTATTAATGATTTAGAAGTTACCGAGCCATATATTTATGCAGGCAATAAGCCATCTGAAATGACATTTGATGTGGTTGTTCCCAAAGGAAAGATCTGGGTTATGGGAGATCACCGCGGTGCAAGTGCGGATTCTCGCTATCACCAAGATGACATCAACAAGGGTTTTGTTCCGCTTTCAAAAGTCACTGGTCGCGTAGTTGCCGTCATCTGGCCATTTAAAAATATTACATATGTGCCAAAAGTGGATGTATTAAAAAAGTAACCTGATGAAGGTTATTGAGCAGTTACTGGCAAGTGCTGGAATTTCACCGATTGCAGGTGTTGATGAAGCAGGCCGCGGAGCATGTGCGGGTCCCTTAGTTATTGCATCTGTTGTCTTGCATGATCCATTTGCTCCTGAGTTAGCGGTGGTGCGAGATTCAAAAGAGATTCCCGAGAATAAGCGAGATGCGGTCTTTGAACTCATTAAAAGCATTGCAGCAGCTGTCAGTGTTGTGATCGTTCCAGCAGCAGAGGTTGACGCACGTGGCGTGCATACAGCAAATCTTGATGGCATGCGCCGAGCAGTTCAGGGCTTAGCTGTTGAACCTGCATACGTTTTAACCGATGGTTATGCCATTGAAGGTTTAGGTGTTCCAAATCTGGCTGTGTGGAAAGGCGATCAAGTTGTAGTTTCAATTAGTGCAGCTTCTGTGATTGCAAAGGTAACTCGTGACCGGATCATGCGTGAGATGGATGAAGATTTTCCGCTCTATGGCTTTGCTGGACATAAGGGATATATCACGGCTGCTCACACTAAAGCCCTGAATGAACATGGCCCATGTGCCCAGCACCGCACCTCTTTTGCCAACGTTGCCGCCCTCATCCACAAGTAAGTTGTAAGGAAGTGTTTGTTGCCTGGCATCTGTATTAATTGGATCCATGAGCATTCACAGCAAAGTATCAATAGATGAATTTGAAGCACGCTTAACTCTCTTTTCTGCAATTGAGCCAGGCCATACTGGCTGGAGCCAAGAGATCCAACGTGTTGGCGCAGTGATGGTTTTGCAAGGATTGTTTAGCGGTCAGTACAACTCACAATCGTGTTCTAAGTTACTTGGAAAAATTGAGCAGACAAACTTTGAAATGCTCCAAACTGCCGTGGCAGTAAGTGATTCTGAGTTCATCTATCCAGGACATGCACTGTGGCCAGAGCAAGTAGATCAACTAGCAAATCCTCCTATTGGGTTGATTGTTAAAGGCGATCCCTTGCAATTGAGTCAGAAGTCAATTGCAATCGTTGGCACACGAGAGCCCAGTGCCTACGGACAAGAAATGGCAGCTGATTTTGCAACCGCCTTTGTAAATCACGGCTGGAATGTTGTCAGTGGGGGAGCGTTAGGTATTGATACCTGCGCGCATGTGGCAGCCCTTAAAGCATCAGGAAAAACCATTGCCGTTATTGCATCAGGGGTATTGGTCGACTATCCATCCTCTAATTCGGGGTTGTTCAAAGCAATTAGTAAAAATGGAGCTATCGTCAGTGAAGTCATGCCCTATGTTCATGCCGCGCAAAATCGATTCTTAACTCGTAATCGATTAATTGCTGCACTTTCTTGCGCAACACTAGTTGTTGAAGCAGCACATAGAAGTGGATCACTTCGAACTGCTCGCGATGCTGCCGATCTCATGCGACCTGTTATGGCCATCCCAGGTCAGCTGAACTCTCCTACTAGCCAGGGATGCCATCGCTTAATCGCAGAACGTGCTGCAGAGATCGTGACTTCTGTTCAAGATGCAGTGGAGTTTGTTGGAGTTAAACAGTGAGAGAATAAGCCTATGAGTGATTTCCGTTCGGGCTTTGTGGCCATTGTGGGCCGCCCAAACGTTGGTAAATCAACCCTGATCAATGCTTTAGTAGGTAGCAAGATTGCAATTACTTCACACCACCCCAACACCACTCGCACAGCAATCCGCGGAATTGTTCATGGAGATAACTTTCAAGCAGTCCTTGTAGACACACCTGGTGTTCATAAACCTAAGACTTTGTTAGGCCAGCGCCTTAATCAAGTAGTTGATCAAAGTATGGATTCAGTCGATATTGTCATTATGTGTATTCCAGCTGATGAAACTTCTGGAGCCGGCGACACATTCATCGCCCAAGAAATTGCAAAGCACCCAGGTGCTAAAAAGTTTGCGGTAATTACCAAAACAGATTTGATTGCAAAGGAAAAGCTGGCCATAAGGTTGCTCGGCATCATGAAAATTGCTGAAGGCTTTGTCTGGGATGAAATCATTCCGGTGTCAGCTGCAATCCATGATCAAGTGGATTTACTTAATGAGTTAATTGGCAAGAATCTACCTGCAGGCCCTGAGTACTACCCAGCAGGCACAACAAGTGATCAAGCAATAGAGCAGATAATTTGTGAATACATCCGAGAAGCAGCGCTGCAAGATGTGCGAGAAGAGTTGCCACACAGCATCGTTGTTACTATCGATGAGTTTGGCGAGCGCGAAGAAAAGGGTTCACGTCCCTTTTATGATGTTCATGCGACGATCCACGTAGAGCGAGACACGCAACGCGCTATTTTGTTAGGCCACCAAGGCGCACGACTGAAAGAAATTGGAATCCGTGCCCGCGCAGACATAGAGGGCGTTTTAGGTGCAAAGATATTTCTCGGACTCCACATTAAGGTTTCAAAGGAATGGCAGAAAGATCCTAAGCTGCTGGCAAAGTTAGGTTTTGGCGAGAAGTCTTAAACGGTTTTACGACTAGCTAAGTAAGAACCAACAAGTACCAAGGGCAAACCCACAATAATTCCGGTTGTTAATGGTTCGCGCAGAATAATCACACCTAAGACAACTGCAATTGCTGTGTTCAAGTAGGTCACAAGTGAGCTACGTGCAGGCCCAATTTCAGCCATCACCTTGAAGAATAAAATAAAGGCAATGGCGGTGCTAAATACGCCAAGTGCGATGAGAGATAAAGCTGAGTTCATAGAAATACTCGACGGCCATTGGGCGATGGCAACTGGTGCCCAAAAGACTGTTGTGATTGCCATTGCTAAGCCATTGATTGCAATTCCATCGACAAGTGGCAAATTGCTTGTCACCATGATGACGGCGTAGGCATAACCCATTGACGCCAGTACCACCATGCCAATTGAAAGTGGATCACTGTTGCCAGACAAGCTTTCAATTCCAACAACCAGGATTAATCCAACAAACCCAACAATAATTCCAAAGATTCTCTTGAGCTGCCAGACTGAATGATCACCACGAAGGGAGGTGATGATGGTGGCAAAGATTGGAACCGTTGAAACTAGCAATCCTGCTAATCCTGTATTGATCTTTTGTTCAGCCGTAGTAATGAGGATCCACGGACCGATCATCTCCATCAGTGCATAAAAGACTACGTATCTAAAGCCTAGAACTGCGCCACCAAATTTTTTACGGTAAATAGCGATCGGAATCAAGATTGATGCACCAATCAATGTACGACCGGCAACCACAGCAGCAGGTGGGAAATCTTCAACTGCAACTTTCATCAAAAGGTAAGGAATACCCCAGAGCAGGCCAACTAAACCAAAGTGAAACAGGGATTTACGTGTCATTGCGGTTTAATCACCAGTTCTGCGTATTATTTTTTAATTCGCGGTATCTCATCATGACTTCTGGTGTTGCTTCACTCTTGTGATGTGAAACTTCACCTAAATCCCAAGTTGGTAGCCTACCAAGTAACGCCCATGCTGCTTGTTTCGCAGCACCGTCGGCAACATATTCACCGGCAGGTGGGACCAAAACTTCGCGACCAAATAAAGCACTGGCAATAATTGGAACTGCTGGATTCTTTGCAGCACCACCAATGAGCAAGATCCGATTGACGTTAACACCTAGCGCTGTGAGCGAATCAACAGCATCTGCTAAGCCAGCCAACATACCTTCCACCATTGCGCGAGCAATATCTTCCGGGTTCGAATTACTAAGGTTCATGCCTGCAAAGACCCCGGTTGCTGTGGGGCGGTTTGGTGTTCGCTCACCTTCAAAGTAGGGCAAGAGGGTTAAGCCATTAGCACCAGGTTTTGCAGAAAGAGCTAACTGTGCAACTTCATCATGGGTTTTGCCAAGGATGCGACAAGCCGCATCTAGTATTCGCGCAGCATTTAATGTGCAGACAAGTGGAAGATAGTGACCGGTCGCATCTGCAAATCCTGCAACCGCGCCACTTGCATCATGTGTTGGCGTTTCAGAGACAGCAAATGCAGTTCCACTTGTTCCGAGCGAAACAACAACGTCTCCGGGTTGGGCTTGTATGCCGAGTGCTGCGCCGGCATTGTCACCAGCACCTGCTGCGATCGGAGTTCCAGATGTAGTTGTGCCACCAAATTTGTCTGGACCAATAACTTGTGGCAGTGAAAGTTCTTGATCATGCTTGAGCGCTAAACGGATAATGTCTTCGCGGTAGTGAGAGGTGCTGGGATCAAAGTAGCCAGTACCTGATGCATCACTTCGATCTGTAAACAAAGTGTCAAAGTTTTTGCCACCTTGTAACTGCCACGACAACCAATCATGGGGCAGTGCAATGGATGCGACCTTGGCGGCATTATGTGGTTCATGATCTGCCATCCAGCGAAGCTTTGATGCGGTAAATGATGCAACCAATTTTGAGCCAACCTTGCGCGCCATCTCGGCGTCGCCACCAACTTCTGTATTTAACTCATCGGCTTCATTTGCAGAGCGTGTGTCATTCCACAACAGCGCGGGACGAATAACTACGCCATCATTATCAAGTGCGACCATTCCATGTTGTTGACCTGCAATTGAAATTGCTTCAACATCATCTAACTTGCCTGCTTCAGCGATTGCAATATGTAATGCACTCAGCCAATGCTTAGGATCGACCTCAGTTCCATCGGGGTGGGAAGCCCGACCCTGGCGCACAAGTTCGCCGGTATTGGCGTCACGAATAACGACCTTGACGGATTGAGTCGAAGAATCCACGCCGGCGATGAGTTGTCGATTAGCCATGGGGGAAGGCTAGACTGTTCCAGTCAGCGTTGACCACAGGTGGTGGGAAAATTTTGAGCCACTTAATCAAACAAAAAATTGTTGGAGTAAATCATGCGTATTGGTGTCCTCACTGGCGGCGGAGATTGCCCTGGTCTTAATGCAGTTATTCGTGCCGTAGTTCGCAAAGGTGTTAAAGAGTACGGTCACGAGTTTGTCGGATTTCGTGATGGATGGAAGGGACCTCTAGAGGGTCTAACCATGCCTTTAAATATTGAGACAACCCGCGGCATCTTGCCTCGCGGTGGAACGATTCTTGGTTCATCCCGCACAAACCCATTTAAGATCGAGGGTGGCGTAGAAAAGATTAAGGAAAATCTAGAAAAGGCTGGAATCGATGCGTTAATCGCAATCGGTGGAGAAGACACTTTGGGTGTTGCAACCAAGCTAGACGCACTTGGCGTCAAGGTTATTGGTGTTCCAAAGACAATCGATAACGATCTTAATAATACTGATTACACATTTGGTTTTGACACATCAGTCAACATTGCAGTTGAAGCAATTGATCGTCTTCACACAACTGCGGAGTCACATCACCGTGCACTCATCGTTGAAGTAATGGGTCGTCACGCAGGTTGGATCGCATTGCACTCAGGTCTTGCAGGCGGTGCGACATGTATTTTGATTCCAGAGCAGAAGTTCTCTGTGGACAAGGTGTGCGAATGGGTTGAATCTCGTTTCAAGTCACATTACGCACCAATCATTGTTATCGCCGAAGGCGCAGTTCCTCAAGATGGCGACATGGTCGTTAAGGATCAGACCCTTGATTCATTTGGCCATGTAAAGCTTTCAGGTATTGGTGACTGGCTAGCAACTCAGATTGAAGAAAAGACTGGCAAGGAAGCACGCACATCTGTCTTGGGACACATCCAACGTGGTGGATCTCCATCAGCATTTGACCGTGTTCTTGCTACCCGCTTCGGACTTCATGCAATCACAGCTGCTCACGAAGGTGACTGGGGCAAGATGGTTGCCCTTCACGGCACAAACATTGCCCGAGTGCCTTTGGCAACAGCAACCGAGAAGCTAAAGACTGTTCCTCTAGAGCTATACAAGGAATCAGAGATCTTCTTCGGGTAATTGCTGCGCGCAATTACATTCGAACTCTCTACACTTTCCCGATGAGCACAAACTTAGACTCTCTGTTCACACCGGGACTTGTTGCTGCCCAGCAGCCAACTTGGCCAGGTGGACCAGAGGGTGCACCAGTTAAAGCAGCGGTGGCACAACTCAAAGCATTGCCACCACTTGTCTTTGCTGGTGAATGCGATGATTTGAAAGCTCGTATTGCACTCGCCGCTGAAGGAAAAGCTTTTTGGTTACAAGGCGGAGATTGCGCAGAAACTTTTGCTGCAGCTACAGCTGATTCAATTCGCAATCGCATTAAAACTATTTTGCAGATGGCTGCAGTGCTTCAGTACTACTCAAGCTTGCCGGTGATCAAGGTGGGTCGCATGGCTGGCCAGTTTGCAAAGCCACGTTCTAATGACTTTGAAACTCGTGGCGATGTAACACTTCCTGCATACCGCGGTGATGCTGTCAACGATATTGAATTCAATGAGGAATCACGCACACCAGATCCACAACGATTAGTGCGAGTCTATAACACCTCTGCTGCAACTCTTAACTTGGTCCGAGCTTTCACACAAGGTGGTTTTGCAGATCTTCGACAAGTCCATGAATGGAACAAGGGTTTTATTCGTGATTCCAAAGTGGGCGAGCGATATGAGCAGATGGCTAATGAAATTGGTCGCGCTCTTGCATTTATGAAATCAGCCGGTGTTGATCCTGCAAGTTTTAAATCTGTAGATTTCTTTTCAAGCCACGAAGCACTCATCATGGAGTATGAAAAGGCATTAACTCGTATTGATTCACGCACAGGCGATGCTTACGATGTTTCAGGTCACTTCATCTGGATTGGTGAGCGCACGCGTCAGCTAGATGGCGCCCATGTTGATTTTGCATCAAAGGTGCGCAATCCAATTGGTATCAAGCTTGGACCAAAGTCCACTGTAGAAGATGCTCTTGCTTTGATCGATAAGTTAGATCCAAACCGTGAGCCAGGACGAATTACATTTATTACGCGTATGGGCGCAAAGAACATTCGCCAAATCTTGCCGGCGCTAGTTGATGGTGTGACAAAGTCTGGTGCCAAGGTGTTGTGGGTGTGCGATCCAATGCACGGCAATACGTATGAAGCACCAACGGGCTATAAGACCCGCAGTTTTGATGATGTTATGGATGAAGTGAAGGGATTCTTTCAAGTTCACAAAGCGCTAGGCACACATCCAGGCGGTGTTCACATCGAACTAACCGGTGATGATGTCACTGAGTGTGTTGGTGGCGGCGAAGAGATCTCACATGAGGATTTGGCCTCACGGTATGAAACAGCCTGTGATCCTCGTCTAAACCATGCGCAATCTCTAGAACTCGCATTCTTAGTTGCTGAAATGTTGCGCGATCGCTAATTTTGGACAGTGCCGCTTTTAATTACTTCTCACAAGACCCCTGTAGGCACCCTCAATCTTTTGGCAGATGATCAGATTCTGATCGGTGCAAATCTTTCAACAGTTTCAGCCTTTAAAGCAGGCCGTGATGTGAAAATCGTTAAATCTATTCCAGTTATTTCAGATCTGATCAGTGATTACTTTGATGGTGATTTAACTGCGCTCAATGGTATTCAAGTCAGACAACCAGGAGCTGCATTTTCTCAAGCAGCCTGGAAAGCAATGCGAAAGATTGCACCAGGAAAGACATTTTCTTATTCAGATTTAGCAGCTAAAGCTGGCTCACCTGCAGCGGTTCGCGCAGCAGGAAGTGCGTGTGCAAACAATGCAATCATGCTTGTTGTTCCTTGCCACCGGGTTGTTAAAACTGGGGGAGCGTTAGGAAATTATGCCTACGGTGTTGATAAGAAGCAATGGCTCTTAAGCCACGAGGGCTTTCTTTAAAATTTCAATGGCTTCATGACACTGATTATCATCAAAATCTAGATGTGTTACTAAACGCGCATACTTTGGACCGAGTGCGCTAATCCATAATCCTGCATCTTTACAACGCGCAGCAAGTTCTGCAGCAGTAATCGGAAGTGCAGCAAGATCAAGACCAACGATATTTGTGTGAACAGTTGTTGGATCAATTAATGAAGAATCAATTGCAGCGATTGCTTGTGCAAGCTCTCGTGCACGGCGATGATCTTCAGCAAGGCGATCGATGTTGTTATCTAGTGCGTAGTGAGCACCTGCTGCAAGCAATCCAATCTGTCGCATTCCAGCGCCATAGCGCTTGCGCCAGACTCGAGCCTTAGCCACGCGATCCTTTGTTGAAAGCATGATTGAACCAACTGGTGCGCCTAATCCTTTTGAAAGGCAGACGCTAATAGTGTCGAAGTACTTTCCGTACTCAGAAAATGAAACACCTGATGCAACATGAGCGTTCCAAATGCGAGCACCGTCTAAGTGAAGTGCAACCCCGAGCTCATCTGCGCCTTTGCGAAGTGCTGCAATTTCAGTAATTGGTTGCACGGTTCCGCCACCGAAGTTGTGAGTGTTTTCAACAGCGATTGCAGTTGTTGAAACTAAGTACGGGCCGCTATTTGGACGAGCAATTTCAAGTGCGTCAGCTGCCTTGAGTAGGCCGTTCTTGGCAGGAAATGTGCGCGTGGTAATTCCACTAAATACTGCAGCTGCACCTAGTTCAGCGCGAACAATATGGCTATTTGTTTCAGCAATTAGCTCTTCTCCGGGTGCTACCAACATACGGATAGCTAATTGATTGGCAAGGGATCCAGTTGGCGTGAAGACACCGGCCTCTTTGCCAAACATGGCCGCTACGCGTTCTTCTAGGGAATTAACTGTTGGGTCATCGCTATATACGTCATCGCCAACAGGAGCACTTGCGATCGCCTCGCGCATTGCTACAGATGGACGGGTAACAGTGTCGCTTCGAAGATCAATTGCCATGGCCCAACCTTACTTCTGTTCTTTCAGAACGATTAAATACATGGCTACTACTACCAAGATTCCGCCAACGGCAGTTTGAATTGTCAACCGTTCTCCGCCTAGCAAGATTGCAAATAGGGCAGCAAACACAACCTCCATGGTCAAAATGACTGCAACCTTGGTAGCACTCATGTGTGCTTGAGACCAAGTTTGGACGATGAAAGCCACCGCTGTGGCAAAGACTGCCGTGAAAATAACAACGCTCCACACTCCTCTGTCAGGAGGAAGTGAATACCCCTCAACTGCAGATGCCAAGCCAGCAAGAATTGCACACATTGTTAATTGAATAACCGTCATTGCATAAACATCACGGCCCGAGGACCATTTACTTAGGGCAATAATGTGGGCAGCAAAGAGAACGGCACTTGCCAAGACAAACATCTCGCCAATGCCAACAGAGAAGCCACGTATTGATAGAAGGCCTAAACCAAATGTCGCCACTGCGATACAAAACCAAGTGAACTTAGTGATCTTTTCTTTTAATACAAATGATGCAATCAATGGTGTTAAAACCACATAGAGGCCGGTGATAAAGCCAGTTATAGCTGCACCGGTTCGTTCCAAACCAAGAGTTTGGGCGATGTAGCCAAGTCCTAGGAAAATTCCTGCCAATCCACCTCGTTGTAGTAGGTCCTTATTGAAGAGTTTGATTGTTTGAGGACGAATCAGAATCATCACGATCACAGCTAACGTGAAACGAGTAAAAAGAAAGTTGTTCACACTTTGGCGTTGGATAGCATCCTTCATAACAACAAATGAGAGTCCCCAAGCAGCCGAAACAGTGAGTAGCGCCCACGGCGCAAGTTTTAACTGGAGTTGATGGCGAGCAGACATTAGCCGCGCAATTCTTTGAGCAGTGCAACTTCCTTGCCATGCTCCTTCTCCATACCTGGAGTTTCAAGAATGAGGGGAGCGTTTGCAACAGCAGGATGGGATAGAAGTTCCTTAAATGGATCTACCCCGATATGACCTTCGCCAATGTTTTGGTGGCGATCTTTAAGTGCTCCGCACACATCCATTGAGTCATTGGCATGGACTAACTGGAATCGCTCGATGCCGGCTATTTCAACAAGTAAATCAATAGTTGCTGTCATTCCACCTTTAACTGAAATGTCATGACCTGCGGCAAACACATGGCAAGTGTCTAGACAGATTGCCACCTTTGGGTGGTATTCAAGTGCTTTCAAATACATCGCAAGATCATCTAACTTCTTAACTAGTGATTGACCTTGCCCAGCAGTTGGTTCAAGCAAAAGGTAGGGAGAATCATCACCTAAAGCATTCAGGATCGGCATCATGCCTTCATGAATCTGCTTCCAGGCTTTTTCAACGTGGTTCACATCAACTGCAGAGCCTGTGTGGATTACTACGCCAAGTGCGCCGATATCTGCCCCGCGTTGTAGTGAGTACTTAGTTGATGCAAGTGAGTTTAAATATGTTGCCTCTGTTGGTGAACCTAAGTTAATCAAGAAAGGTGCGTGAACATAGGTTTCAATATCTAATTCGGCAGCCTTGATCTTAAAAGCTTCATCTAATTCTGGTTTTGCCTCTGGCATGGCCCATGTGCGAGGGCTTGATGCAAATACTTGAATTGCTTCTGCGCCAATCTCTTGGGCATATGCAATTGATCGCTTGGCCATTCCGCCGGTAGTAGGGGTGTGGGCACCGATGCGGGGTTTCTTAACTGGCGTAGGCATTGGCTTACCCTACGGTAATCGTCACCAAACTTCCACGTAATACCTTGGTATTAACTGCTGGAGAAACTTTTTTCACAACCTTCTTCTTCGCATTTCCGATAGAAACAACCTTGACCTTTAATCCAAGGGATTCCAACATCGCTTTGCCCGCGCTTGCTTCCATGGTGATGATTGTCTTAGGGATAAATGTATAACGAGGACCCTTAGAAATAAGGATCTTAACTTTTCCACCCTTGTTTGCAGTTGCTCCACCTGCTGGACTTTGTGAAATAACTGCAAGCTCTGGAGTTGTTTCACTAAATGCATACCCAGGCTCCACGTTAAATCCTGCTTCAGTTAATTCATTGAGGGCTTGTTCACCGCTCTTGCCGATGTAGGAGGCAAGCGCAACCTGCTCAATACCTTTAGAGACAATCAAGTTAACCTTTGAATCGCGCTTTACCGAAGATCCTGCTGCAGGCGTTGATGAAATAACAAATCCCGTTGGAATATCAGAGTTGAAAACTTCTGTAATTGTTCCAATAGTTAGTGGAGATTTACTAATTGCAACTTGAGCAGCCTCTGGCGTTAATCCAGTTGTTGATGGGATTGTGTAACGCTCAGGACCCTTGGAAATAATCAATTTGACGCTGCCGCCAGCATCTACTTTTCCGCCACCGGGTGGCACAGATTCGATGATCCTTCCCTTTGCGATCTCTTCGTCGTATCTGTTTTCTAGAATTACGGCAGTTAAGCCAAGCGGAGTAAAAGATGAAACCGCTTCGTCATAGCTTCCACCAACAGTTGAAGGAACAACTACCCGGGATCCAGGCCCAATTAATGTCCACCAACCACCAACACCTAGAGCAACTGCCAAAATTAGAGCTACCTTACGGTTTCTGCGAACTCGCTTGCTGGCACGCTTCTTCTTTTCTTCTTGTTTTTTAATCTCGCGAGTATTTTCTTTAACCTCAACTGTTGCTTCCTTAACCGGCTCTTCTTTAACCTTCTTGCGAGCCTTTTCCCGAATAGGCTCAACCGGCAGATCTAAACCAAGATCTAGTTGATTTTTCTTGGGGTCCAGTTCAATCTGAATCTGCTGCAAGCGTTCTAGGAATTGCCCGGCTGTGCGAGGGCGATCATCAGGATTCTTAGCTGTAGCACTTGCGATCAAATCATCTAAACCCTGAGGGATTTCCTTGCGCTTGCTGCGCAGGTGCGGGATTTCTTCATTGACATGCATGTAGGCAATTTGGATAGGTGAGTCACCATTAAATGGTTTTTCACCAGTAAACATTTCATAGGCCACGATTCCTGCGGCATACACATCACTGCGTGAATCTGCGATACCGCGTTGGACTTGCTCGGGGGATAGGTAGGAAACACTGCCCAAGATCACGCTGGATTCAGCCGTCATGGTTGTTCCTATTAATTCACCCCGCGCCAAACCAAAATCTGCAATCTTGATGCGACCATCTTTTGAGATCAAGATGTTTTCTGGCTTGATATCTCTGTGCACAATACCTAAGTCATGTGCTGCAGCAAGTGCTGACAAAATAGGAGTCAGGTAATTGATTGCATCTTTAATTTCAAATCGTCCGCGTTCATTTAAGTATTCACGAAGTGTGTGACCTTCAATAAACTCCATCACCAAGAACACCGCTGGAATACCACTTTGATTCCAACCTTGATCTTGGACTGCAACAATATTTGGGTGTGTCAGCGCAGCTGCAGCCTTTGCTTCCCGAATAAAGCGCGAGACAAATGCTTCATCTTGTGCCAGATGCGCATGCATGATCTTTACAGCAACCTTGCGATCTAGTCTGGTATCTAGCGCCTCATAGATCGTGGCCATTCCACCATTAGCGACCTGACGTAGTAATTGGTAGCGCCCATCAATGAGCTCACCGGTCAGATCGGACATGTGCAGATTTTATTGAGTGCACCTGTAACAGGTGCTGAGGGCGCGCCCAAAACAGTTACGAAGTGAGTTTAAACTCGCAATTTTCACGGGTTTCATCTCTAGCAAAGTGTTTATCTTGATCAACTTGCCACTGACGCATCTGAACCTCGAGATGTGCACCATCTCGATCTAATACACGTTGCAATCCGATTTCAGGCTCAATATCAAGCCAATACGTTATTGCTCCAGTTTCGCGCACGATCTGTTGGGCAGCGCCAACTCCTTCAATGATCAGATAATCCGTAGGGGCAATTCTCTCTTCGCGATCAAAGGCCATGGTATGCCAGTTAAATATCTTGATCACAAACTCTCTGCCGGCAAGATGTGCGGTAGAAATACGATCTAAGATTTCAGATAGCGGGTTACTAAGGGCGTTGTCCCAACCGTTATAGAGATCATCCATATGAATGACTTTTACAGTCCCTTTAAGCGATAACTCTGCTTCTAATTTTGCCGCAAAGGTAGTCTTACCAGCACCTGCTGGACCATCAATGGCTAAGAGAGTCATGCCAACGCTTCCAGCCAACAACGGCTACCACTGTAAAGATTCCGTAGAGCAATGCGGTGAACCAATATCCGAGCAATAGATATTGAACAGTTGCAACAACATCAACAATTACCCAGACAATCCATGTTTCAAACTTTTCGTAAATCATCATCAACTGCGCGGTCAAACTGCCGATTAATACAAAGGCATCAGTCCAGGTAGCGGCCGCACCAATGTGAGAAAGCAAGGGAGATAAAACAGCAACACTTACTAATGTTGCTATTGCAATGTTTCTACGGCCACGGCCCGAAACATTTCCTGGAACAGCGCCAGTAGGTGCCCAGCCAAACCACCCATAGATTGCTGCAATCACAAAGATTATTTGTAGAGCCGCGCTAGCAAAGAGCTCAACTTGGTAGAAGAAGACGCCATACAAAACACTACTAAAGGCCCACCATGGCCAGGTGATTCTTTTTTTCGTTGTTCCTAAGATCACGGCTAATAAAGAAGTTGTTGCGGCCACAAATTCAAGAACCGAAACTTCATAGCCCCACGCTGTAAATAAAATCGTTGACATGATTTTCCTTTCCACATCCGCATTACCGGATGGGTCAATCGGTCGGTCTGAATTTCAGACCCTCTCAGCCTTTATGGCTCCCGTGGTTAGTACTCTAGCGTGAAATAAGCTGGCGCTTTATAAAAGCAGTACCGGCCACACGGATACGCCGTGCCGTAGATGTCTTTGCACGTTGATTAAAAATGTCATAACCAATCTTTTCTACTTCATCCACAATCCCGCAATACAAAGTACTTGCCGCCTCGATACATGGGCGACTTGATGGTTCTAGCATTGCAATACCGGGGGCGGCCTCTGCTTGTAGTTGGCGCACACGTGCGATTTGAAACTTGAGTGCCTCAACAATTTCTGGGGTTAATACACGCTCTTCAAGCATTTCGCGGGTAACACCAAACTGGGCTAGCTCTTTAATGGGTAAATACACACGACCACGATCTAAATCTTCTTCCACATCACGGATGAAGTTAGCTAACTGAAAGGCAATACCTAACTTCTTGGCAGCCTCAAATGCATCATTGTGTAAAGGACCAAGGATTGGCACCATTTCAAGACCAATGACGGCCGCAGATCCGTAGACGTATTCGAGTAAATCTTCATACGTTTCATACTCTTGGACAGTTAAATCCATAGTCATTGAATGTAAGAAAGCCTCAAAGTGTTCATGCGGAATATCAAAGCGCTTAACGGTGTCGATCAGGGCTCTCCCCACATGATCATCACTTGTTCCTTTTTTCAGATCAGCAAGAACTGTGTTACCCCATGTGCTTAAGGCTTGTGCTTTTTCTTCAACACTTAACTCAGAGGCCAGGTCATCAACAATCTCATCTGCATACCGAGCAAAGCCATAGAGAGCATGAACAAAGGGGCGCTTGGCCTTTGGCAGTAAAAGTGTTGCTAGAAAGTAGGTCTTTCCATGCAATGCATTTAACCGCTTGCACTCAGCATAGGATGCGCGAAGATCAGGATCGCTAATCCCTGCAGCAGTTAATTCATCCACTTACTTAACCGGACCCACGATGCGTTCTGCAGCAAGTCTTCCTGAAATCAAGACCATCGGAACGCCAACACCAGGTTGTGTTCCAGATCCTGCAAAGACAACATTTTCAATTCCAGCTGCCATGTTGCGTGGTCTGAAGGGACCGGTTTGGAAGAAGGTGTGTGCGCTAGCAAATGGTGCGCCAGCCTCCATGCCTTGTGCCTGCCAATCAAGTGGAGTTGTTAAAACTTCAGTCTCAATCGAATCACCAAAGCCGGTGTATC
>Ga0247838_1000769_pt1 | contig 49547 bp, 50 predicted proteins | sample LaCruzMarch2015__5_FD_189097 | JGI IMG/M metagenome (GOLD analysis project Ga0247838, IMG submission 189097) | Freshwater microbial communities from meromictic Lake La Cruz, Castile-La Mancha, Spain - LaCruzMarch2015_15m | ecosystem: Environmental > Aquatic > Freshwater > Lake | place: Spain...
ATCCCCATAGCGACCGCTGCACCGTCAGCGCCAAACATCTCGCGGGTTCCTTCCTTGGAGGCTTCCCGACGACGGCCCCCGTGCACGCAGTGAGGTCCTGCGGGCCGTCGTCCGGAACCCTTCACAATAGTCAGCTTGGAACTTCTTACAGTGAATTGTCCGCTTTTCCTGGCAACGGACATTACCCCAGTGCACGTGCAAACACTGTGATCGTCATTAACGTCGACTGCACTGACGAATGGCAGATGGATGACTTTTGCAGACGGTACGTCGCTCTGCCCGGCTCGTCTGGATTTCTTTGATGGCTCGATGACGTTGCAGCCGCGCAACGGCTTAGCACTCGTTTGAACGCTGTGCATGTATGCCTATCTACCTGCCCTGAATTTCGTGATATTTAGCCGAGGGTTTGATAGAATGGGCGGGTAGGTAACGGTGGCGTACGAGTTCGATGATTTGTTGTTGGGTGATTTCGCACACATGCGCGACCTTGCCGAGCAACAACCTCGTGATGCCGAAGATCTCCTCAACAATCTGAAGGAGATCTATCGAGCGATCTACTTCGCTGATTTTGCGCGCTATAGCGTGGATCAGGTGAGGGATGCGGCACCAAGGTTGCAGCGCAATATCGTGGAGCTTCGGCTGCACGTGCGCTCTCAGATCCCGAAATGGGCAGCACAGGGACTGATAACTCGCCCAGTACAATCCGCATTGCGGGATTGCTTCCGCGCGTCACGCTATGGCGGCGATCTGATTGGCGAGATAGCGCTTGGCCATCCACGGTTAGCACCAGGACAGGCGACCTTCGCAGGGTTTGGCGGTGGCGAACCAAATCTGTTGATGAATGACGCATTCGGCCCAGGTCCGCCGGCGTTTGAGCCAGGTGACGTCATCCTGCAACGCGGGATGATCCACAACAGCGCTGCCATCGCGCGCATCGGGGATGTCGACTCGCAATTCAGCCACGTTGGTATCGTCGCCCTTGACAAACAAGGAGCGCCAGTTGTCGTCGAGGCCCTGATCGAGACGGGTGGCTCGATCACGCCGCTCAATCAGAACCTCGGCCACAATCTAGGCCGTGCAGTCCTGTTCCGGCACAAAGACAGTGCGCTTGCGGCGCGCGCCAGCGAATTAATCTATGACTATGTCGGCAAATCCCTGGAGCCGGGCGGGCGACCGATCCCTTACGATTTCACGATGAGTCTCGCCCATTACGACACGCTGTTCTGCGCCAAGCTTATCCGGTTAGCCTACGACCTTGCGTCCAGTGGTGCCGTCAAGCTGCCGCCGCACAAAACACTCTTGAACATGAAGAACCGCGACTTCCTTTCCCGCATAGGCGTCGATGCGACCGAGACGTTCGCACCCGGCGACCTGGAACTAGCGACGGATTTCGATGTGGTCGCGGAGTGGCGCGATTTCCGCGTCACCTCAGAATTGAGGATCAAAGACCTCATCATGACCAAGCTCTTCGAATGGATGGAGAGCCACGGCTACAGATTCCGCCCCGATCTTGCTATCGGCTTGATCTCGGTTGGCGGGCGAATTTCGACGAAGATCTCAAAGCGTGCCCAGGAACTAGTAGCATCGATAACCGGCGGCATTGTGCCGCCCAACATGAGTGGTCGAGCCATTGGCGCCGTGGCAATGCTGCACAAAACCGCGGAACCAATCTATCGGGAGCTCGAGAAGCTCGAGGACGAGACCATCCGCAACACCGGGCGTCAGCTCCATCCGCGTGAGGTCTTGGCCGAGCTTGAGCGCATTCGCAACCGCATGGGCCGAAGGATTGGATATCTTTCGAAATAGGATTGGAAGCATCTGCGGCATTACCGGCACCACGTAGCCAATTCGAACATTGCATCAGCGTATCGGGGGCGCGACATGACCAAGCTGATCACCGTGCATGGAACCGGCGCCGGTTCGGGTCAGGACGACGGCGAGCTATGGTGGCAGACGGGGAGCACGTTTCTCGGCCGGCTCGCTGACGTTATCGATTTGTCGCGCGTCGACATTGTGCACTTTCATTGGGACATCGGCCCAAATAGCGAAACGGCGCGGCGCACTGCCGGCAAGCAACTTTATAGAAAGTTGAAAAGTTACGACGATAACGGCGAGGACTACTACATTATCGGTCATAGCCACGGCGGCTCGGTTACCTATAACGCTTTGCTCCATTCAGTGCAGGTTGGTCGTCCGCTTCACAGGCTGCAAACATGGTGCACGATTGGCTCACCTTTCATCGATCTCGCGCCGAGACGTTTTCTTGTTTCAAGATTGGATGCGCCGGGCTTAGCCGTCTTCACGGTGGGTATCGCATTAGTATTCGCCCTGCTCGTGCTGATCGCCAGTCATTTCGTTGGCACTGAAGTGACACGATTGATCGACGAGAAACTCAAGGGTACGGCCCTCGGCCACCTTTACTTTCCCTTACTCGGTGCAGCGTGCGTCCTAGCGCTCACAGCATATGCGGTGCTGTATGCTTACGAGCGCTTCATGAACCGTTGGATCTCAGATCGGGTGAAGTGGCGTACAGCCGAACATTACGCCGGGTCATGGATAGGCCTTGCGCACGCCGATGACGAGGCGATTGCTGCCTTGCGCGCCGCATCTCAGTTCAAGCCGCAGATCGTCCCGCGCAATTTTCTCGCGCAAGGCTTCGCCTTGATTCCGGTCGGGCTGCTATTTGTCAGTCTCATGCTCTTGCTCTGGAAGTTCGAAGGAAACCTGTCCAAACCTGTCGAACAACTCAAGGAGTTCTCGACTGCGTTGGAAAAACTGAAGCCGCAAAGATTTGACCAAATGTTTCTCGACTTAATGCCTGGCGCTTCCGGCCTCGCTTGGTGGCTCGCCTTGCTTACGGCAACACTTATTGTTGCAAGCGGTGTCGTGTACGTCTTCAAGCTGATCGGAAATGCGATCGGACGGCCGGTGGCGGCGGCCGTTGATCGCTTGGTCTGGTCCTCGGTTCGTGAACAGGTTTGGGGAGACGACCTTCCAGCGGAGTATGTTCGCGGCGTATCTTCGCATCCACCGATGTTCGAACCGCGCTATAAGACGCTGCCCGCCTCGATTGCCGCTCCTGTCGCGGACTTCAGCAATCTGTCTGCCGGCGACACTCTGCGCAAGCTCAGGAGCAATCTGGGCATCAGCACGACGACGAGTCGGGGCGGCGACCTGCTCGGGTCGGCTTTGACACAACTATCTTGGCGTGAGCTCATCCACAACACGTACTTCGAAATCGACGAGTTTGTCCGGCTTGTTGCTTTCGTTCTGCACAGGCAAGGTATGGCCGGGCTAAAGCCGGGGAATTGGACGGGCGAACAACGCACGGCTGCTCGGGACGCCTATGCGCAGATGACAATCAGCAAGGTTCTGCACGCCGGTGACGTCGAACGCGTCGGCAGTGGCAAGGTCGTTGCGCGCGCCAACGCGCTTGATCTCTCCGTCAGCCAGAAGACATTGATCTCGCTCGCCATGGTCTTCGGTGTGTTCGTAATTGGCATGCTGCTGACCTGCCTCGTCCTGCCTTGGCACTGGGCAGCGTTGATCTGGTTCGGCGGCGCGTTTGGAACCGTCGTGTTGGCGGAACTCCTTCCGGTCTCGATCCGAGGCCTAGACAGCAGCCCGCAGCCGGCACGGTCGTTCGACGAGGCGCGCCAGAGGTTTGAGACCTGGAGCAACGCGTCAGAAGCCACCATCCATCCGCGCTGCGTTCCATTTCTGCTGTCGCACGGCAAACAAACGCCCCGTAGCTACGTCCTCGTGCACGGCATATCGAATTGCCCATACTCGATGGTGGACTTTGCGCCGAAGCTCCACGCTCTTGGCCACAACGTGCTGGTCGTGCGTATGCCGCAAAATGGACACCTGGATAACGGCACCGATGCGCTCCGCCATCTGACCGCTAAAGAACTCAGAATGTTCTGCGATCAGACCATCGACATTGCGGCCGGGCTCGGCGAGCGTGTTCACGTCGTCGGCATCTCGGCCGGCGGTGTGATCGCTGGATGGATGGCGCAAAATCGTGGCGAGATTGACCGCGCGGTACTGCTTGCGCCAGCCTATGGACTGTCGTCTTTTGGTACGGGCCTCAACAACGCGCTGATGCGACTCATTCTGTTTGTGCCGAATTTCTCGGTCTGGAAGGATCCGATCCGGCGCGCGGCAGCCGAGAACCGGCCGCATTCCTATAAGCGTCAGTCAACGCGCGGCATGGGTGAAGTGATGCGACTTGGGCTTGCGACGGTGCGCCAGTCGAAAGCGGAAAGGCCCCGTGCGGTCGCAATCACACTCGTCACCAACGCCGCCGATGCCGCGATCGATCCGACGATTCCCGAAGCCCTTGCCAGAGTGTGGGAGCTGAAAGCGGTGCCGGTGACGCGGTATGTATTTCCGAAGGAATTCAACCTCCCTCATGAGCTTATCGATCCGACCGAAGACGGCGCTAACACCACCATCAGTCATCCCAAGATTATTGAGCTTGCCGAGCGGATGGCAGAGGTGCCGCGATCGAGCCTGTTCGATCCGGTAAAGCGGCATGCCTGAACCGACCCAGACGAGCTGCAATTCAGCAAACGTCGGAATCTGGTGCTGGCACGGAAAGTGTCTCGTGCAAGAATGCAACAGCACCGGACTAATTGCGTGACACCTGTAATGTGGCTCCGCGCGCTGGCTGTGAACTCATTGAACGATGTGTATATTCGTCAAACGGTGTGGCGCATCAATGGGAGCAATCGATGCGGCGTAGTCCTTGCGGATCAATATTTTTGGCGTTTGCAACGTTGTTCGCCGGTACGCTCCCGTCACTGGCCCAGCGGTCCAGACCGCTACCGCCTCGGGTGGAAATTGAGTACGTATATGAAAAACCGAGCGATCGTTGGCTGATGCCGATTTATGATCGGCTCACCGATAAAGATGTCTTTGCTCAACTCGACAAATATTTATCACCGCTGCGTTTACCCAGAAAGATCTCGCTGCGCACAAAACAGTGCGGTGAAGGCCGCATCAAACAGAACTACAAGTCCGGAGCGGATCTGGTGCTGTGTTATGAGTATATGGCAAGGGTAGAGAACCTCATACGCGAATCCAAGATTACGAGCCCGATATTGCGCGAGGCGATGGGCACTGGCACGGTGGCGCACGCACTCCTGCGATTGGTAGCCCTCGATATATTCGACCAACTGCAACTGCCGGTGTGGGGGCGAGCTGAGGATGCCGCCGACCGGTTGGCGTCATTTCTGATGCTGAGGCTTGGACCACCGGATAAAGCCGAGGAATGGTATGGCGGAGCCGGTGTCTACTTCGCGGTTTCGGGCAAGGCGGAACGGGTGAATTTCACCGAGTTGACGTCGCCTGATTTTCAACGGTTCTTCAATCACCTCTGTTTCGCAAAGTCAGCGGGTGACGACAAATATTTTGAACTGGCGAGCGCGTGGACCCCGGTCGTCATGAAGCCGGAGGAAACCGTTGAGCTTCGAAAATTCTTCGATATCGGCAAATTGCCATCCGAGCAGCAAGGCCCGGCACTGAAGTCGCTGAATCTAGACCAAGGTGTTTTTGCGAGTTTCTTTTTCAAGCGCATCGCGGGCTATTGTAGCAAGGAATATGGCGAGGTCGAAAGGGCCTTTAGGCAAGAGCTTCTTCCGTACATTGATCGAAGTGTCCTAACTGCTGCCCAACGAAGCAAGCTGTAGCTTTGGACGGCGAAAATATCGAGCGGGTCCTGTATTGGGCCTCGGTCACGGATTTATAAGATCCCAGGAAACAGGCCATGAACCTCATAGCACGCACATTCGCCTTCGCATTTTGCGTCGTCATCGCCATGACAGTGGGCAAGCCAGCTGCGGCTCAGGGCGTGGCGTTTCAGAATCCCAACGTCCCCTTCGAATACCGCAAGGCCACGGTTTCGAAGGCGGAGCCGGATCTCAAGAAACTTGAGGATGCGCAAGCTTGGCTGGAAGAACGCCAGTTCCTGCAGCGCTTTGCGCAATTCATCTCACCCGTGAAGTTCGACAAGCCCTTGCTTTTGAAAACTCAGACCTGCGATGTCGTGAATGCGTACTACGACTACAAAAGCACGATCACGTTCTGCTATGAGATCCTGCCGTTTTTTCAATCGGCAGCGGTGAAGTATGGCAAGCCCGCAGCCACCGCGCCTGGCGACATTACAACTGAAGATATTCTGATCGGCGGCATGGGTTTCACCATGCTGCATGAGTTGGGGCACGCCGTCTTCGATCTGTTCAATGTCCCGTTGTTTGGGCGCAACGAAGATGGAGCCGATCAGGTTGCTGCCTACGTTGCGCTCCAGCTCTCACCGGAATTGGCGCTGAAGATGGTCAAAGGCGGCGCAGTATTCCTGCGTCGCGCGCAGGAAGATCCCAAAGCCTTTGTCGACTACGTCGATAACCATGGATCCTCGTCTCAGCGCTTTGCCAATATTTTCTGCATGGCTTATGGTTTCGACAAAGCGGGTTACGCTTTTGTCGCAGAGCAAGGGCTCGTTCCACCGGAGCGGCTGGGTAATTGCGCCGCAGAGTACAAGCAGGCGGAGAATGCCTTTGCCAAGACGCTCCTGCCGCGCCTGGACAAGACCAAGATGGCGGCCGTCAGAGCTAAGACAAATTGGTTCTCGCGCGATTTCAAATAGGCGATTCAGTTCGGGCTTATAGTCATGCTTCCGGGCATTGTTTGGGGCAACCTATGACGTTTGACTTGGCGGCGTTTGAACCAATATAGTATTGGTTTTGGCAGATTTAGAATGTAAGAGCGTGCTATGCAGTTTGCGGGTGGACTGTCCACTCGGCGTTATCGATACGCAACTCATGAAGATCGCTAAAGGTTTCGCATGGGGAACACACGTGACCTGACGACTGCTGTCAGCTTTGAGCCCTCAGCCAGCACAATCGCAATACGAACATTGGTCTACGTACTCGGGGGTGAACCGCCCCGGATTTGCCGGAGGCTGTTTAATTTAAAGCAGGCCGCCATAGACTGAGTTTCCAGTGAGGCGTAGTATCGTGCTTCGGTTTGCTCATGCGGGACATTCCCGATCGGCTTGAGAAGCCTGCGGTTGTTGAACCAGTCGACCCATCCCAGCGTCGCGCACTCGACGGCTTCCAGCGAGCGCCACGGGCCGTGCCTGCAGATCACCTCGGCTTTGGAAGCAATTGGCGTTACAGTTACTCACGTGCCACACCAATCAAAGGAGCGGCGGTCGCCATCGGGGACTCTGCCACCGACTCAGAGCCCCGAAGTAGCTTTTTTGACACGCATCAAGGGAATGTCGTGCGTTTTGCGCGATTTAATTGACGGGTGGCGGGTCCGACGTACTATCTTTGACTACAATACCTTTGCCTAAATGTTGAAGGAGTGCGACCTACATGGCTTTCAGTGCACCTAGCTTCTTCTCGTCGGTCGCGACTATCATTGCCTTCTTCATCACTGCTAGTCCCGCCCACGCTCAGCGGAGCGACGAAGTGGTGGTCAAGATCATGCGCGTGAAGGCGGTCGACAAAGCGGACATCTTCAGCAAGGCCGATTTCTACGCCAAGGTGACGATCGCTGGAGAAGCGATGACCACAAAGCCCATTCGCGGATCGAACGACGTGCGGCCCGATTGGGTTTTATCGAAGAAGGTGCCACGGGGCACGCACGACATTAAGATTGAACTTCTCGATAAAGACCCGCTTAAGCCAGACGATAAGATCGACATCAATCGAGTCGGATCCAAACGCGATCTCGAATTCAAAATCAATACGACTTCATGCCGTGTTCTCGGCTTCTCCGACGACTATCGGTGCGCATCGAGGATTGTGCGTGTCGGCGGTGAAAAGAAAAGTGCTGAAATTCGATTCAGTGTTTCGGTAAAGAAATAATCACCCCGTACGTGGCCATCATCGGTCGTTGGATGCGGTTCACTTTTCTGGTATCATGGCGGTATGTCAGATACCTCAACAGATCACGGAAATGTGGTGGCAGAACTGACAATGAATGTCCCGGTTGCGTGTGCCTTCTGCGCATTCGCAGACGAGAACGAACGCTCCAGTTGGGCTGCTCCAACAGATACCGCCGTGTTCATTTACGAGAAAACCGATTTCCGTGCGGGTGGCCGTGATATTGCCCGATGCGGAGCCAAAACCGACCCTCGGTTCCTGGTCGAAACCCGGTAAATTGACATCGTGCCTGGGCAGCACGTGGTCTCAACAGAGACGATCCGCGAACAGCCGAATTTGCTGGCCACGAACATTACAACCATCGAAGTCGTCCCTGAGGGGCAATTCGTCAAGATGAAAGTTACGGTGCCAATTACCTCCTTCGTCGGCAGCGGAATGATTGAAAACACAGGGGCCGGACATACTGGTTCTTTGGCGAACATGGCCCGATATCTTGAGCAGCCCAAGCCTTAGTTTTGGAGTGTTACCCGACTTCGCCTTCGGGTCAACCTTGAGCGGCGGGGGGTTGAAGTCGAGCGTTACGCGACGCCCGATGATCAACCAAGACCGAGCGTTCGTGCGACTATCCGGCTGCAGCGCAGCAAAATTTGATATCCAACCCTGCCGATTGGCGCCCAAAAAAGCACATGCCGTCTGATGACCCGTGTCTTGGTGCGGCAGGTTTTGGCCCCAAGCCGCCGGTCGAGCACGGATCATTTTGCGACGCGATCAGGGTAAGAGCCGACGAAGACGCCGAAATTTCGTGGACTGTCAGCTTGTTGATATGCTGCTGAAGTGGCTTGGCGCGGCGACGAGAGCACCCCCTGACCCCAAGCCGAATCTGCGCCAGGTCGCAACAATCGTGTTGCAGTTTTGCCCGAAGTAGCATTTTTAGGTTGTGCGCCGCAGAATATTGTCGTCAGGAGCCCCAACTGGTCGGATGGGCGCTTCACACCTTATACTTGCGAGCGAAAACATCGATGTTTTCGCCATGCGTTCACCGGGCTGCGACGAGCAATACGGTACTAGACCATTTTCGTTCTCGTTTGCGCGACGGGTTAATCACCGCGCTCTGGCGATGGCCTCGCAAAACCGCCAGCGGCCGGTGCCTTGACGTGCAAACCGCCGTCGAGCCGCTGGATTTTACTTCAGAGAGAATTTTTTCAAGAAGTCGAGAACCGCAGACCAATACTCCAGTGCGCCCTTGGGATTAGCATCCGCGCGGAGGCTGGAGGAACCGTGGACGCCTGAGACGGCGCCCACAAAATGGGTCTTGTCGTCACTTTTGATGACGGCAACAATTGATCGAGCTGCCTTGACTTCTCCGCTACCAGGGGATTGCGTGACGAACACGGGGACCTTGACGGCGCTGGCGGCGGCGTGGACCCGATTGTTGTCGCCCAAATACTCGCCAGGCGAAAATGCGAGGACACCTGACACGGTGCCCGGATTTTTTGCGGCAAGAACGAAAACCAGCGCTGCCGAATAACTTGAACCCCACACCAGCACGGGTGCGCCTTTAGCCTCCGCAATGGCCCAGGCGTGGGCAGCCTCCAAGTCCTTCAGAGCTTCGTCATACGATGACGAGCGGCCTAATCCGTCGACAGTCTTATTGCGCGAGCCAAACCCGTTTCCACCTGAACGCTGGTCGATTGCCAGCACAGTAAAACCTGCCGCGTTCAGTTTGCCAACGATGGGGACGTATTCAGCGTGATTTGAACCTGCCATGTGAAAGGCCAAAATGAAGGGGGCACGCGGGGTGGACACTCGCGAAAGCTGACCGTAGATGTTTACGCCGTCGCTGGCGGTCAACGTCATGTCTTGTGCCGCAGCATGGCTCGGTAACGTATAAAGAGTCGCGGCCAAATCCGGTCCAGCAAGGAGGCGCAGGATAATAAATCGCAACATCATCATGTGGCTCTCAACTGAAGTCGATTGCAGCGTATGCATCGGGTCCAGCCAGGGTCGACCATACCTGTTAAGGCCTCTCGACTTGGCTACGCACCAAGCCTGGTTTTGTTACCAGTGGCGCTGCCAGCGGTTTTTGAGCGATCCGGTCGCGCGCGCAACCTGCAGCGCACTTTCGAGAAACGAACATCCTGGCATGAGCGTAGCCGAACCAAGGTGAGGCCCATATCGCAGTTAGACGACCGCGATGAGTGCTGCATACGATGGCCCAGCGAGCAAAGGGCACAGATGGGAAGTGCGGTCATGTGGGGGACGAGATATCGGGCTAGTTGGAGCGCCCTATGGGCGATTTCCGGCGTTCACCTGTCCGCTTTGGCAGCATGTCTCCTGGTCTTAACGCTGGCCGTCCCCGGCGCTGCTGCCGCCGGCCGAGTGCAACGGGGCCTCTCAATCGCAAGCCCGAACCTTGGCCGGGAAATATCCTATTCAATCTATCTGCCCGAAGGGACGGGCGAAGTTGGCCGCCGATTTCCCGTCGTCTACCTCTTTCACGGTGTGGGGGATGACGAGTCGGCCTGGCTGGTGCATGGCGATATTGCAAAGACTCTTGATCGCAAAATTTCTAAACGCGAGCTTCAGCCAGTCATCGTCGTAATGCCAATGGCTGGCAACAGCTGGTATGTCGACGACGCTCGTTCAAACGGCTATGGCAACATGGCTGAAGCTCTGACGAACGATATCATCGCTGGCATTGACGGCTTGTATCCTACCGCTCCGTGTTCTGCAGCCCGCGCCGTGGGCGGCCTATCGATGGGCGGCTTTGGTGCCATTTTGTACGCTTTGACGAAGCCGAACTATTTTGCTGCGGCCTTCAGTCTTTCCGGCAGCCTGTTCACAGACCGGCCAGCGGAAATCATTGTCCGCAAAGATCGCTTCGCGAAGATGTTCGGCGGCGTCTACGGCGAGCCCTTCGACCCCGAGCGGTTCCGGTCCTGGACGGTTTTTGATCGCCTGAAACATGCCAGTCCAGCAGCGGCCAAGTTAAAGTACTGGCTCGCCGCAGGAGACAAGGACTTCAGCGGCATCTTGAGTGGAACGGTCCGCCTGCATCAGGAGCTATTGGAGCGCGGCATCGCCAGCGAACTGCGCATTACAAGCGGTGGTCACACATGGGAACTATGGAGCCAGTCTATCGATCCAGCGTTGAGCTGGCTATCACCTCTGCTCGACTCAGGATGCGCTACGCAAACGAGCCCCGGCTGATCGAATTCCCAGTCTGACGGTAACAAACTCCGAGCCTGACCCGTAATATAAATACGATACGCAACGTATCATAAGCATCACTGTTAAAGTCCCAACCCAACCCCTCAGGAGACTCCCCATGACCAAGATCATCGCTTTGTTCATGCTCGCTGCTTCGATCATTGCCAGTGCTGGTGCGGCACAGGCTGCCCCGAAAGCTCAAACCAACTTCACGGCCTCATTTTTCGCCGAACTCGCCCAGAACGGCAACTGATCGAATTCTCAATACGACGGTAACAAACTCCGAGCCTGACCCGTAATATAAATACGATACGAAACGTATCCAAATACATCACCGCAAATGATTCAAACCCAACCCTTCAGGAGACTCCCCATGACCAAGATCATCTCTTCGTTCGTGCTCGCTGCTTCCATCCTCGCCAGCGCTAGTGTGGCAAAGGCTGCCCCGAAAGCTCAAACCAACTTCACGGCCTCATTCTTCGCCGAACTCGCCCAGAACGGCAACTGATCGAATTCTCAATATGACGGTAACAAACTCCGAGCCTGACCCGTAATATAAATACGATACGAAACGTATCCAAATACATCACCGCAAATGATTCAAACCCAACCCTTCAGGAGACTCCCCATGACCAAGATCATCTCTTCGTTCGTGCTCGCTGCTTCCATCCTCGCCAGCGCTAGTGTGGCAAAGGCTGCCCCGAAAGCTCAAACCAACTTCACGGCCTCATTCTTCGCCGAACTCGCCCAGAACGGCAACTGATCGAATTCTCAATATGACGGTAACAAACTCCGAGCCTGACCCGTAATATAAATACGATACGCAACGTATAATAAACATCACCATTTAATCCCCAACCCAACCCATCAGGAGACTTTCCCATGACCAAGATCATCGCTTCGTTCGTCCTTGCTGCTTCCATCCTCGCTGGCGCGGGTGTGGCCCAGGCTAACGACCACCCGGTCGGTGCTGGCCTGCGCGATGCGGCAAATCTCGGTCTGATCACGCCGGGCGGCTTCGCCGACGGTCGGTAATCCAGCCTTTCCAGTCATCTGCTTTCCAATCAAAAGACCCATCCCATGACCAAGATCATCGCTTCTCTCGTCCTCGCTTTCGGCGTGCTGTCAGTTGCAGCTTCGGCCAACGCCGCCGCCGTGAATTCGCCCAGCGAACTCGCCACCCACGGTTACCTCGGCACCGCCTACGGCAAGTAAGCCCATTGAAAAACCAACAGCGGGGCCTGTGCCCCGCTGTATTTAAGACGCTATCGCCTCTGAGATCCTCAATCGGGAGACACTTTATGAAAATGCTTTTCGTCACAGCACTCTTCGCCTTGACAGCGCTTGCGGCGGCACAGAGTGCACACGCTCAACTTTTCACGGGCAACACCAGTGTGTTGATCAACAAGATCTGCGTAGACGGCTGCTTTATTGGGGCGCCCCCTGATACCCAGCCTTGATCCGCTTGAATCACCTCCAGCCCCCTCCCACAGTGACCTGGCGACCCAGCAAAGCCCGATGAATAATTTCAACCTCACGGGCTTTCCTTGCGCTCAGAGCCAAACCGAATTACTAGTCGAAACGGTTCGTATCCGATCGACACGTCGAAGGGATGGTCTAGTGCCAATCAATAGCGCGACCACCGCAAAACGCCCTCCGGGCCGGCCGCGAAGTGATGCGACCCAGCAAGCCATTATGGATGCGGCCATCAAACTTGTCGGCACCCAAAATTATCGGGATGTGACGATTGAAAAGATCGCCGCCCAGGCCAAAGTCGGCAAGCAATCGATCTATCGATGGTGGCCGGCGAAAGCCGACCTCATCCTCGATGCTTTTACACAGAGTGCCATCAAAGGCATGCCACCGATGATCCAGTCGGATGATGCCTTTGCCGATCTGGAACAGGACATCGCCCGGTTCTTTGGGTTTATGAGTAAGCCGCTGATCGCGAAGGGTGTTCGCAGCCTGATCGCGGAAGCCCAACTCGACGACGCGTTCCGTCTGCGATTGTATGAGAACGTACATGGTGTGCGCTGCGAAGCTTTGCGGCGTGCGTTCCGCCACGGCATCGCCAAGGGACAATTTCGCGCCGATCTCGACTTCGACGCCCTCGCCCACATCATCCACGGTGCCTACTGGTACCGCTTCCTCTCCGGCACGGACTTCAAGACCGATCCGGAATATGCCCGCAACATCGTCAGCCTGCTGCGACCGGGCATCGCTGTCCAATCAGTCCCTAACAGACGTCGCCAGCTCCGCTAGCGCGCACCGTATTGTCTCTGCGCGTCTTGCTGCACGCAAAGCTTTAAGTTCGAGTTCTAGCCAAGCCTCACTTGCCATATCTCAAGGGTCATGTCTCAAGGGTATGGAGTTCTCGCCCAAAACCTATTTCCCGATCGTGAATCAAACGCTTAGCTTGGGATATCGTCAATTCAAAAGCGCGCGGTTGACGCATGCGCTTGTTTGACGGGCGTCAGACAAGGAAATCACCATGCTGAACACGGATGCAACCGCCTTGCCCGATATCAAACCTGGACGCGAACTCGCCGGGAAAAGTGCGGTGGTGACCGGCTCGACGAGTGGCATCGGCCTGGGCATTGCACGCTCGTTTGCACAGGCGGGCATGAATGTCATGCTCAACGGTTTTGGCGACGTGGCCGAAATTGAATGCGAGAGGGGTCGGCTGGAAACGACCTTTGGCATCAAAACCGCATACTCGGCGGCCGATATGTCGAAGCCAGCAGAGATCGTCGCCATGATTGAGGCGGCACGCCACGCTTTCGGCCAAGTCGATGTCCTTGTTAATAATGCGGGCATCCAGCACGTGGAACCCATCGAGACGTTCCCCGCCACAAAATGGGATGCGATTATCGCAATCAACTTGTCTTCGGCCTTTCACGCAACGCAGGCCGTTGTGCCTGAAATGAAAGCGCGCCAGTGGGGTCGGATCATCAATGTCGCTTCTGCCCACGCTCTCGTGGCATCGCCATTTAAGTCCGCGTACGTGGCGGCCAAACATGGCGTGCTGGGGCTGACGAAGACGGTCGCCTTGGAGACAGCAGAGCACGGAATTACCGTCAACGCTATCTGCCCTGGCTATGTTCTAACCCCTCTGGTCGAGGCACAGATCCCAGCGACCGCCAAGGCCCGGGGCATCACCGAAGCAGAGGTGATCCGGGACGTGCTGCTACATGCCCAGCCGACGCGGAAGTTCGTGACGACAGAGCAATTGGGAGCGGTTGCAGTGTTTCTTTGCACGCAAGCGGCAGCTTCAATGACTGGCATAGCACTTCCCGTAGAGGGTGGCTGGACTGCCCAGTAAATCCCTGCACGATTGCCTATCAACCCCACTCGAGGAACACTTATGTCAGCCCCATCTGGTTTGCCGCAATCTAACGGTCATGTGTGCGGGGCAGGTCAAGATCCCTCGAGCCCAGGTCAATTCGTTCTTGTCTTCCAGGGTGGTGGCGCGCTGGGTGCCTATCAGGTAGGTGTCTACCGCGCGATGCATGAGGCTGGCATCGAACCTGACTGGATCATCGGCACGTCCATTGGAGCAATCAACGCGGCCTTGATCGCCGGAAATGCTCCTGAAAACAGACTAGCAGCACTCGATACTTTCTGGAAACGGGTCGAAAAGGACAGAAGCTGGCACAATTGGTTGCCGACGCCCCAGTTGACACAATCCGCCTCGTTCATGAACACGGTGATGAGCGGAATTCCCGGGTTCTTTGAGCCCAATTTCCAGGTCCTGTTTGGCCAACAAGTGCCCCAGAATGCGGAACAGGCTGGGTACTATTCGACAGCGCCGTTGGAAAAGACGCTGAGCGACCTGGTCGATTTCTCCCTGATCGCCAAGAAAAAGCCCCGGCTAACGGTGGGCGCAGCCCACGTCTGCAGCAGCCGCATGACCTACTTCGACAGCCGTGAGATGGAGCTTGGCGTTAAGCACATCATGGCATCGGGCGCACTTCCGCCTGCGTTCCCCCCGGTCAGGATCGATGGCGAACTGTATTGGGATGGCGGCATTCTCTCTAATACGCCCGTCGAAGCCGTCTTCGACGACCACGACCGCCGGAATTCGGTTATTTTTGCGGTTCACGTTTGGAATCCCAACGGTCCAGAACCGCGCACCATGTGGGAGGTCACGCACCGCTTAAAGGACGTCCAGTATTCGAGCCGCGTCGCAACCCACATCGCGCGACAAGTCGAAACACATCGCCTTCGCCACGCCATCGCTGAGCTTGTCGAGCAAATGCCCGAACAGCTGCGGCAATCGTCGGCGGTCAAAGAACTTGCCGGGTTTGGCTGTCTCACGCGCATGCATGTCGTCCGTCTGCTGGCTCCGCAGCTCGATCACGAAGACCAGACCAAAGACGTCGATTTCAGCCCGGAAGGCATCGCGCAGCGGCGGGAAGCGGGCTACGTCGATGCTAAGGCTGCAATCAAACTCGCGCCCTGGACTGGCGACTTTGCCACGCACGAAGGCGTGTTGCTGCATGAAGCGGCTCCCGGGGGATGGAAATTTGGCCAGCTTCAGCCCAAACCGGATTGAGCTTTGACCACGCGGCATCCCGAGGAAACTGCAATGTTTGAGGCTCATTCCCCTTCAATGACGGGTAACCGGGCGGTTGCCGCCAGAGCATCGTGGAAATTGGCGACCGTCATCGCGATCATTGCGTTCCTGACCGTGGTCGACCTGTTTGCGACCCAAGCGATTTTACCTTCGCTGACGAAGGCGTATGGCGTTAGCCCGGCGGCGATGGGAACCGCTGTCAATGCAAGCACGCTCGGGATGGCGATCGCCGGCCTTGTTGTCGGGTCGTTCAGTCAGTTGATTGATCGTCGGCGTGGGGTCGTGGTGAGCCTCCTGTGTCTGTCGGTCCCGACCGCCTTGCTTGCCATTGCGCCCGATCTGGCAAGTTTTGCCTTGCTGCGCGTGCTGCAAGGATTGTTCATGGCCGCGGCCTTTACGCTCACGTTGGCCTATCTCGCCGACGAAACGTGCGGTGCTGCAACGTCGGCGGCCATCGCGGCCTACATTACCGGCAATGTGGCGAGCAATTTGTTCGGTCGCCTCCTGTCGGCAGCCGTTGCTGACACCTACGGATTGAGCACCAATTTCTTTGTCTTTGCGGGCCTCAATATTGTCGGAGCCGGAATTTCTTATATTGCATTGACAGGAATGCAAGGCCGTACGATTGGGCTTGATCAAGTGCGGTCCCCTTGGATTGTTTGGCGGGAATTGATGGCGAAGCCGCCGCTGCGCGCAGGATTTGGCATCGGCTTTTGTATCCTTTTCGCCTTCATCGGCACTTTCACTTATGTAAACTTCGTTCTCGTTCGCCCGCCCATTGCACTTGGCATGATGTCCGTAGGCCTGGTCTACTTTGTGTTTCTGCCTGCGATCTTCACGACACCGTTGGCTGGCCGGATTGTTGACCGGCTGGGTGTGCGCACAACCTTGCAGGGCGCCTTGGCAACGGCTGCGATCGGCTTGCCCCTGTTGTTGGCCCCAACCCTCACGCCGGTAGCGGTCGGACTGATGTTAATTGGTGTCGGCACGTTTTTCGCTCAGGCAACCACAGCAGGCTTTGTCAGCCGAGCCGCCGGGTCGCAAGCGGGGGCGGCCAGCGGACTATACCTGGCCTGTTATTTCTTCGGCGGGATGGTGGGGAGCGCAGTGTTGGGGAATATCTTTGTGGTCGCTGGGTGGGGCACATGCGTCGTCGGGATCGGGCTCGCGCTCGCGGTGGCCACTTACTTGTCGATATTCCTCGAGAAATAGCGAAGGCAAGATTGTTTGAATGGGCGGCTTGGTATGCTCGTTACGTCCAGCTTTGAGCTTTCACGAGTCTGATGAACTCGACCGCGGCCGGTGAGAGACTTTGGTCTTGTGCGGTCACGATGCTAATCGAGCGTTTGATTTCTGGCGTTACCAGAGGCGCTGAGGTCACGCCAGACATGAGAGGAAATGATTCCGGCATGATAGAAACGCCAATCCCGGCCGCGACCAGGGCCTGCACCCAGTCCTCACGCTCGCTTCGAAACCGCGTGTTGATCTCGATGGGCCATTCGCCTTGTTGGTAGTCGAAGTGAGCGTCGAATTCGCAATTGATCCGCTCAATATAATTCTCGCCGTCAAGTTCCGCGAGCGTGATTTGGTTGGCCGGTGCAAGCCGGTGATTTGCAGGCATCGCGACGACATATTTTTCGTCGTAAAGGGGATGATGTTTGAGACCGTCTTGATAATGTGGAAGGCCGACGATCGCAACGTCAATGTGCTCGCCCAATAAGTCGTTGATAATGTCGGTGCCTTTCGCTTCCCGCACGATTAAATCGAGATGGGGAATGGCCGCGATAATTGGCCGGAGAAAAGCACCAACGCGATCTGGGCCAATTGTACACATAAATCCGAGCCGGAGCCTCTGCTTACGTTGTTCGACAAGGTCGCGCGCTTGGGTTCGCGCTTCGTTAATCGTTTGATATGCGCTTTCAAGACGCGGGAAAAGCGCGCGCCCGAGTTCGGTCAACTCAATATTGCCTGGCCGACGATGTAAAAGCTTGCCGCCGACTTCCTCCTCTAGTTTTTGAATGGCACGGGTCAAGGCGGGCTGGGTGATGTTGCATTGCTCGGCGGCGCGGCTGAAATTGCGGGTCCGTTCGACCGCTAGGAAATAACGGATCTGATGTATTTCCATTAAGACGTGCCCAGTTTGCGTGAGATCAAGTCCGCGATGAGTTCCATCGCGGACACCGCCTTTATCATAGCGGATTTATGGTCGTACCAACAGGGCGCCTGTAACGCACTCAGCGGCCACCGAGATGCTCGCGCAGTTGATTCATCACGATATCGCGAATTTCTCCCGACCGCTTTGTATCGCCCGCCATACAGTAATCATAGCTCGACGTCGTCATGCGCAGCATGCTGGCTTTCTTGTCGGCCGACGCAGTCACGTGACCAGAAATGGCCTTCATGAGTTCATCGACGACCTTCCCGCAATCGGCCGCTTGGGTTGGTGGCGAGAAGGATGCCAGTGTCATGACAAAAAGCAATGCAAAACGCTTCATGGTGGATCCTGTTCATTTGGTTTCTTATGATGGAAACTGCATGCAGCCCCAGTAATTAGGGTAGGAAAAGAGATGACTATATTGAAATGCCAATCGATGCCGCGATTGATGCCTGTAGGCTATCACGCTTGGCGACCACGGGACGTCATCTCAAAAGGCAAGAATTATTAGAGTGGTCTGAACGCGCAGCGTTTTTCGTTGGGTGTTGAGTGTGAATATCTGACATCAAAACGTGCCAGCATTGAAATTCATTTAGAGCCTAAATTTATTTGCGGCTGGTTTTTAGATGCTTTTAGGTCTTGGGACTAATAAGCGAAATCAGCCAATCAGTGGCGGTAAGGTAGGCGATCACCGCGCATACCGTCGCGACAATCCGTAATTCGCCGAGCACCGTTGGAGCGAGCCATGCGGGCAGTATGAACGCGATCAGCAACGCCCCGACGACGACGAGGCCTAGGACGGCGGTTTGGACGACCCAAGTGATGGCCTCGTGTCGGGTCATGGAAAGGCAGCTTTCGACCAATCAGCCTTTAGCACAAGAAGGTCCCCAACCTTTTCGACGGCGCCTTGCAAAGTTACTGGACGGGCGACCAGGTCTTCCCACGTGCCAGTCTGAACGGGGCCACCCGACGGGCTGGTCAAAAGAAAGAAATTCGATCCAGCGATTGGCTGAGCGGTGACGAGTAGTGGCGGCAGGCCACCCTGGATGCATAAGTTGGCGCAGGCCTTGTGGGCAAGGCCCGTCCCTGGTTTCATGGCACCGGCCTTGCATTTGCCGTCGCAAATCTCGCCACTCACCTGCCACCGGCCCAATGAGACGACATCGGCGGTGATTGTCGGAGCTTTTGCGACCGAAGCAACAATCGTGTCGACGATCAACATATCGATGCTGCCTCGTTTCAGCAGCGCGCCACTGATGTCGACGGCTTGTCCAGAAAACGCGTGTCCTGCCTGCTGGGCACCCGACTTGCCGTCGCCCGCCAGCAGCAGCGTGTGGCCAGCTGGGTGTTCCGCATCTGGCGCGAGCAGCACCATCGGATACGGCATTGCGAGATATGTGCCGCTGACGCGGGTATCGGGGATATAGGCCGCTGGAACGGGGTCGGTGGCCGTGTAAGCCAAACCGAAACTCAGGGCTGCGAAAGCGCCGATGAGAAATGCGCCCACCCCGATGCAGAACACGGTGACATCGTGGGGAACGTTTTTAAAGTAGCCGACGAAGAAGCTGGTCTCGCGCGCCTTCAACGCGTCGTGGCTCATGACACCTCTCCAGGAAAGCGTAGCGGTGCGACGAGCGTTCCCGGCGCATTGGGCTTGGGATCGACGAACAGTCGGCCTGCGATGAATTTCAGGCGGTAGGTCGATATTTTTTCCGTGTATGGCGCGGGCGCACAACCGTTATCGGCGCGGTATTGAAACCCATGCCAGGGGCATGTGACCTTGCCCCCTAAGATGCGCCCTTCGCCAAGCGGCCCGTTTTGGTGGACGCAGACGTTGGTCACCGCCGAGAGCTTGCCGTCGTAACGGAATACCGCGACCCGGCTTCCGTCAGCCAGCACGACCGTTTTTGCTCGTTTTTCTGGAATGGCAGACGGATCGCCGACCTCCACCCAGCCTGTTGCAGCGTCTTCTCTGCACGGGCTGTTACGCTCAAACGCTGCGTCGCGCCGCGCCGCCAAGTGGTGCAGAGCGCCGACCAGGGAGACGGCGGACAAGGCAACTATGGCAAGCAATGGATGCGACGTCGCCTGGATTGGCCCCAACGACACATGCAGTGCCACGCTGACGAACGCCACATAGATCAGCATATGGATTGCCTTCCACACCGGCGGGGATAGGAAGTTCAGCCAGAAGTCGTGGCTGGTCACGGCCAATACGACCAGGATTGCCAAGGCCAGCAGGCCAAAAATCTCAAAGGGAAATCCGAGCACCTGTCCAAAGCTTGTATTGGAGGTGAGGACGGCCACAATCGGCGGGGTAGCACTCAGCGAGGCGTAGTAATCGAGAACGAAGCTCAGGTGCGCTCCAGCGACTGCGGCGGTCATGACGCCGAAGTGGCGACGATTATAAAGGACGGGGAGCCACCGTCGGTCGAGGCGCGCCAACGGTCCGATTGAAAGCACAAATGTCAGCATGAGGAAGGCACAGCTGCCAAATGCGCGCATCGAAACGATTGCGCCATCGGTTGCTGCTTGGTTTGCCGATACGAGCGGTGCCAGACCGGTGAAGACCCAAATGTAAACGAGGATCGCTGACAGCATGACGAGGTCGTAGACGATCTTGTTCCGGTTCCAAATGACCGGAGAGTATTTAACGCTCATTGCTGGGTTCCCACCGGCGGCAGCCCCGGTTGATCCGACTTGGATACATCAAGTCTGACAGTCGGAGGAGGAGCGCGCTGCGTCTGTTTTAAAGCAACGGCAGCAATAATGACGGCTGGCAACACCAGCATCGCGACTGACCAGAACCACGCGTGAACGCGGCGATGAACGCGTACCATGTCTCAATGCCCCTGGGAGAGATCTTGCCTGGAAAGCTGCACCCAGCGAACGAGAACAATCGGCCATAACAGCACGAGCCCTGGGATGAGAAGCACCCTGAATGCAATCGACCCACGCGCTGCCGGGTCGATCCGGTCGATGCAAAGTGTTAGAAACAAGCTTGCCAGGACGCCCCCTGCGGCAGCATACGCCTTGATCCCAAAGATGGCTGCAGCAATCAGGATCATCCTTTCAATCCTTTCGCATTTCTGTGGGGAGCGGTTTTGCGTCCAAAAACACGTCGAGCCGATATCGATCGATCTTATGTGATGCGGTCTCAAAGAAGTCGCTGGGCACGCGATCCATCGACGTGGCGGGCTAAGCCGTTGCCCTGCTCACATGTCAGGCATAGGACTATCAAGCTGGCCGGTTTCGACAACGTCCGAAGATGTTAAAATAACTTCCTCAGGACCCTCATTTTTCCACCAGTGAGAGTGTCCCTTGCCGAACTCAGGCGTCGTGTCACCGGCTTTGTGCAGGATTGGAACAGAGCAGAGGGAGCTGTGCTCGTAAATCTGACCCTTCAGAACGTGGACGATCGACGGACGGTCTTCGTGGTCATGGGTGGGGACCACGCCACCTGCCGGAATTGTGAAGTAGCGTTCCCGCAGATTAAGGTCGACGATGTTGCGCCAGCCGTGCAGGTTGACAACTGTCAGCGTCTTCTTCGTCACGAGATGGTTTTTATGGTCGCCGATGTCGCGCGGCGTCGTCAAGACTTTGTCGGCTGGGCAAGCTCCTGCTTGTGCAAAGTCTACATCCCAGGTGGTGAGCGCGACCAGGCACGCAAAAAGCCGTCCAAGCTGTTGTGTCGCCATCTTTAATGCCATCCCTAACACCGCCGGTGCCAACAAAAGAATTGTTAAATTTATTCTCCACGACCACTACTGTATCAGTCTTTCTGGCGCCATTGCCTTTTGTGCATCGGATCAATGCTTATTGGTATATCGCTCGCGACTGTTTGTTTGTTCTGCGCCTGCAAGGCGCGAGGCCGTGTTCAACTGCTTATGAAAATCGTTGCTATTTTTCTTAAGAGGCTGCACGGAAAGGCTTGTCGCGAAGCAGCGATCACAGGTTTAATGGAGAAAATACATGCAAACGGTTCGGCAATTTTTATTCATTTTGATATCCCTCTTCGTTGTTACGAGCGATGGCATCGCAGGCGACACCTCAAAAGAGATCAGGGAATTATACACGCGCTTTTACACGGCACAGAATGCGCGTAACCTTGAAGGCGTACGCACGCAATTGATCGACTCGCCGGATTTTTTATGGGTCAGCGACGGAAAATCGATTTGGGGCACGATAACAGTGCTTGAGCGCATGCGGGGGTTCCAGGAGGCAGAAATCTGGCGGGTTGAGCCAAATCTTGGTGGTGCCAGTGTCATCGCAGTGACAGAAACAACAGCATACCTACACCTGCGGTTGGATCTCGTGATCGGGTCGGCATCAGCGCCTGACAGGATCGGCTTTCTTGTCAGCGCACTTTGTGTCAAGACCACTCACGGATGGAAGATTTCTGCTTTGTTCACGACAACCGCGAAACCGGATTGACGAGCACTTTCCAGATGTGGCGGCGAGCGCGTAGGGCACGCATTTTTAGAGAAATCAACCGAGAAGATATGTGACCAATACGGAATCCGCCAAGAAAAAGCGTCGAGACCCGCGGTTAGATTTTTTTCGCGGTGTTTGTCTTGTGATCATTTATATCGCCCATATTTGGGATAATCCTTGGGCGCGTTTTATCCCGGCTCGATTTGGCTTTTCTGATGCTACGGAAATATTTGTATTCTGTTCTGGAATGGCGTCGGCCGTTGCCTTTGGTGATGTTTTTGTCCGTCGCGGCGTCGCGATCGGTGTTGCACGCATTGCGCACCGATGCTGGCAAGTTTATTGGTCACACGTCGCAACCTTTCTCGTCGTTGCGGCGCTGATGGTCGCCGCCGACAAGGGGTTCGGCACGGGCGGCAAGTATCTCGACGGGCTCGGCTTGGAGGCAGCGTTTGGAGAACATTCTCGCGATGCCGTGCTCGGCCTGTTAACTCTGACTTTTGTTCCGCATTTTTTTGACATCCTTCCGATGTACCTCGTCATCCTGGTCCTTCTACCGATGGTGGTTGTGGCGGCAGACGTTCACAAAGGTCTGGCGTTTGCAGTGGTTTTGACATTGTGGATCGTGGCCAGTACTGGCCGCCTTGACTTGCCAGCGCAGCCTTGGGCGATCGGAACGCCCGATGCCACGACTTGGTTTTTTAATCCGTTTTCATGGCAACTGATCTTTTTTACCGGGTTTGCATTCATGCGTGGCTGGCTCCCCCCGCCACGGGTTGATCGTCGTTGGATCTGGATTTGCGCGGCCTTTACGGCGCTCTCCGTGCCGTTTGCATGGAGCCCGGCCCTGGACTGGTTGCCTGTGTTGCGGGAAGGACGGGCGTGGCTTGAGTCAGCAGTCGACAAAACCCACTTCGGCTTGCTGCGTTTCGTGCATTTTCTCTGTATCGCCTACCTCGCATATGTCGCGGTCGGTGAGCATGGCAGCCGTTTGACCGGTCGCTTCGTCGATGTTTTGCGCCGGTTGGGGCAGCAATCACTTGCAGTTTTCATCGCGGGTCTCGTGCTGTCGTTCGTGGCCAGCATTGCTTTAAACTACACCGGCCGCAACGTCGTGGCAGTTGCAGTCGTCAATCTCGGCGGCATCGGCATCTTGATATTGATCGCCGGGCTGGTGGGTTGGTTCAAGTCGATGCCCTGGAAGCACGAACGGGTTCCAACCCGGGTGCCGACGACGGTGCACGAAATGACTGGAAACAAATGAGCGACGAGGCCCGTAGTGCCTGTAGAGAGTTCGAGCCGCGCCGAAATTTATTTCGAGGGACGCCACCTGCAATGACCGAATCTTCCGCCGTTCGCATACCTCCCGTGCCTTCCCTAGAGACGCTGTTCAATCTCTTCGCTGGAGGCTACATCGCCTTGATGGCTTGGGAAATATGGTCGCGGACACTGACAGTTTGGGTGCTTGGTGGGCCACTTGAACCCCCAGGTCTGGTGCTGTCGTTGATCAACCATTTTCTCGGTACGAGCTATGCCTCGTCAATGGCGTTGCCTTGGGCGAACGCAACGTTCGCTCACTACGTCATAGGCATCGTCGGCTACCCCGTTCTGTACTACATTTTTTCTCGCGGGGTAAAGCGCTGGGATGCAATTCTTGATGCTGCGGTGTTGGGAATTTTTTCTGTTTTTGTTTTGTTGGCTTTAAAAAACAATCAATTCACGTCCTGGATGGGGTGGTTCTGGCTGATGGTTGCCTTAGTCACAGCGACGCGATTTTTTAATCCGTCGCCTCTATTTCGCGAGTGTTTGAGTTTTGGTTCGTTTACTTGGTTTAATGCACTGGGGATCTTTGCGCCGGTCGCTGGGCTGCCGTTCCTACTGATGGAATGGGGTGGAGGCCTCTCATTCATGAGCTGGGTTGGTCACATTCTGTTCGGGTTTGTCGCAGCATATGTTTTTGAGCGACTTGAGGCCAAACGGGTCTCAGCATCTTAGCCGACTAAGACAGGCTAGAAAACATGCCCCCGACGTCATGCGACAGTCACCAATGCAGATGACCGAGAAAGGAATGTGATGGCAATCACAGTTGATCGCTTTGGCCATACCCATACGACTGGATCGCGGCCTGCGATTGCAGCCTTCGAGGCCGCGACGTTAGCGGTGGGTGCACATCGTTCCATCGGCGACAACCTGACCCGCGCCCTCGAATTGGAACCGGACTTGGTATCTGCGTGGGCTCTGCGTTCTGTCGGTTGTGCAATGCTGGCGCGTCGCGAGATGATGGCGGCGGCCAGTCGTGACGCCGAAGCTGCAGCGGCGGCCCTGTCGCGCGTCGGCGGGGGTACATCTTCTGAGCGAGTCTTGGTCGCAGCATCTCGGTTTACCTCCTGCGGCCGATGGAACGACGCGGCGACCGCGCTTGAGGCTCATCTAGACCACCAACCACGTGATTTTCTGGCCCTCAAAATGGCGCACGGGTTGCGCTTTATGTTGGGCCATCAGAGCGCCATGCTCCGCACGACCTCGCGGGCGTTGGGCAAGTGGGGCGATGGCGTTCCGGGCTACGGGTTCGCGCTTGGCTGCCATGCTTTTGGTCTTGAAGAAATCGGCGAATATGCTGATGCGGAGGCCATCGGCCGGTCCGCCGTGGCTCTGGAGCCTTCCGACGTCTGGGGACTGCACGCCGTCTCTCACGTCATGGAAATGTCCGGTCGCTTGGCAGAAGGCGTCGCATGGCTCGATAAATCCCGACCACTCTGGCCCGCATGCAACAATTTTCGGTATCATCTGGGATGGCACCTTGCGCTGTTTAAGCTTGAGCTGGATGATTGTCAGTCGGTCCTAGACGTTTATGATCGCGAGGTCATGCCGGCGGCCAGCGACGATTTCCGAGATATGGCGAATGCGGTGTCGCTCTTGTGGCGGCTGCGGCAGGCGGGCACGGATGTGGGCGATCGATGGGAGCGGCTCCGCGAAGTTGCAATTCATCGTCAGCGTGATGTGACATACGTGTTCGCCTCGCTGCATTACTTACTGGCACTTCTTGCCAACGGCGAACACGCGGCAGCTGCCGAACTTGTTGGCGAAATGGCCCGGACCGGTGAGAGCGACTTTGGCGACCAATCTACTATTGCCCATGACACAGGCATTACATTAGCCAGGGTTATGCTTAGCAATTGGGGTCGAACCACCGCCGCAGGCACCGACCTGTTACAGCTTGCCCGCCGTTTACCAACGCTGGGTGGAAGCAACGCTCAGCGCGATCTGTTCATGCGCATCCTTCTCGTGTTGGCGTCTGAAGGCAATGATCAGGCCGCTCTTGCAGCCATTACCAAAATGCGCAGAGAGCTCCGCCGCGATGATCAATTTGCCCAGCGGTTGGTAAAGGCCCGTTCGTTGACGGCATTCGGCAAATCCGAGCTCGACAGTCGGTTTGGGACATGATCGAACGGTTTCCAATCTAAACACAACGGATAAACGGCAAGGCAATCGGCTCAATGGCAAGCGGCACAGCCAGCAAAATGGAAGGTCCGGTTTTCGAGCGCGTCGCCGATACCGTGGCAAATGCGCTTGCAGTGCACGGCGTAAGATTGGCGTTTGGCATGCCGGGTGGCGAGGTGGTTACCTTGCTCGATGCGCTCGGGAAGGCCGGTGTGAGGTTTGTGCTTGCACGCCAGGAGACGTCAGCAGCGATCATGGCGGCAGGTGCATTCGCGGCCAGCGGCGCGCCTGGACTGTTGGTCACGACGGTCGGGCCAGGGCTCGCCAATGCGGTCAATGGTATTGCCGACGCGGCACAAGAACGCGTTCCACTCATTGTGATTTCTGGCGTCGTCGATCATTCGGTCCGCTCGCGCTACACCCATCAGGTGTTCGATCACGCCGCACTTTTGCGGCCACTGGTGAAGGGCAGCTTCGAGATAGAAGCACATGGCGCGGGCGCAACGGTTGCGCGTGCGATCGCTCTGGCCTGTACTGAACCAATGGGTCCGGTGCATCTCGATTTGGCCCCGGGAACGGCAGCGTTACCCGCCACCGACGAGCCCCCTGTGCGCGTTGTCCGCACAGTGCGGCCAGCACCAGCGATCGATGACGCGGCGCTGTGCGACGTGCGCAAAGTGCTGTCCAAGGCCAGCCGCCCACTTGTCATTGCAGGGCTCGAAGCCGTGCGAGCCCGGGCTGGTCGGGGACTCGAAGTTATTTTGGATCGGCTCCAAGCACCGCTGATTACGACATATAAAGCCAAGGGTCTGGTATCGGAGCACCACCCATTGGTGCTGGGCGGTGCGGGACTGTCACCGCTGGCGGACGCCGAATTGTTGGCGCTGGTCAGGTCGGCGGACGTCGTGTTGCTGGCCGGCTATGATCCCATTGAAATGCGCCAAGGCTGGCTCGACCCCTTCGCACCTGACGCCATGGTGATCGAACTCACCGCGCATCCAGCAGATCACGGGATGCATCGGACCGACGTGCGCGTTTGCGGCGATATCAACCAATCAGTCTGTGCGCTGGAGGTGGGCCTGACCGGCGGCGAGAGTTGGGCAGACGGTCTGTCGGTTCAAACGCGACGGAAACTGCGTGAGTTGTTTCATGTTGACTGCGTTTGGGGCCCGCACGCTGTCTTTGACGCGCTTCAAGCGGGGTTGCCCGACGATGCGACTGTGACGGTCGACAGTGGAGCGCATCGCATCCTGTTGAGCCAGCAAATGGTGATGTCTCGCCCTCAGGCATTGCTGCAGTCGGCTGGCTTGTGCACGATGGGAGCAGCGGTGCCCCTCGCGATCGGCTTTGCGTGTGCGCGTCCCGGCGCAACCGTCGTGGCGGTTCTCGGCGACGGTGGGCTTGAGATGTGTCTTGGAGAATTAGGGACGATCCGCGATCAGCACCTGCCGGTTGTCATCGTCGTGCTGCAAGACCAAAGCCTGGGTCTCATCGAATTAAAACAGCGACAGGCCGGGCTCGCCGAGGCGGGCGTTCGCTTGGGCTCTACGCGTTATGAAGGTATCGCCGCCGCATTTTCCGGTCATGGCGTCCGTGTCGCGAACCGGACGGATCTCAACACAGCGCTCGCGGATGCATTTGCGCGGACGCGTTTTACCCTCATCGTTTGCGAAATTGAGGTGAAAGATTACGTTGATCGCATTTAAATAATTCATGTGCCGGTTTGGGCGGCGGGGAAATCGGTGTGGAGGTGCCAATGAAGAAATTTTTGATGCTGGTAATGTGTTTTATGGCGACGTGCCCGCACAACGCGCAGGCCGCCCCCAAGCTGGTGCACGTGACGGGCGAAGTGGTGGATACGTGGTGCGCTGTCACCGGCATTATGTTCGCCGCGGGCACAGCACATCATCAATGTGCCGTCTGGTGTGCCGTGGGCGGCATTCCCGTGAGCATCAAGGCCAAGGATGGCAATTACTACATGGTGCTGCGCATCGAGGACGACGAGCAAAGCGTCGCTAACCCGCGCACCATAAAAATCCAAAGCCATGAAGTTTCGGTGGACGGTGAACTCGTAGAGCGCGACGGCGTCAAATACCTGTTCGTGACGAGGGTGGTCGACGACAAAGGCATCGTCGATCTGACGCACGGTGACTACGGCATCGTACCGTTCGGGAATTGATCAACATGAAAACCAGTCTCACCTCTATCATCGCGGCCGCCGCCGTCGCCTGCATCGCCCAACCTGCTAGGTCTGCCGATGGCTGGGGGATCGACCGCGAAAAGGTCGTACAACTCGAGGTCACTGTGGTGGACTTGGCGTGCGCGCTTGGAAAATCCTGTCCGCCAGACTGCGGTGGAACGAAACGCCAGCTGGGGCTCGTCACCGCAGACGGAAAATTGTATCCGGCCGTAAAGGGCGCAACGCTGTTCGCCGGCGCTGTCCACGACCTGATCCCGTATTGCGGAAAGAAAGTGATGGTCGACGGGCTGCTCATCGAAAATCCCATGATGCAACTCTTCTTTGTCCAAAATCTTCGCCAGTCCGCAGATCAGAAATGGCAGCCAGCCGAAGCGTTCGAGAAACATTGGACGGAAAAGAACGGCAAGGCTGAGGAATGGATGCGTGCTGATCCGGTTGTGAAGCAAACGATTGCTGAAGACGGCGTTTTTGGCATCAAGGGACTCGCGCCAAAACCGTGACATCAACCCAATCACGTGCGCTGAGACTAATTGTGTTGTGTCTTGCGCTAACAGCAATGGGTGCGCAGCTGCCGGTCATCTCTGAGCAAGTGGTGGCAGGTGGTTCAAAAGATCCGCTTGCGGGGCGGTTCGGCGGGCCTTTTTCGCTGACCGCTCACGACGGTCGCGCCGTCTCGGACGTCGACTTTCGCGGCCGCTTCATGCTGGTTTATTTCGGCTATACGCACTGCCCGGATGTTTGCCCGGTGGGCCTCTCGGTGATAACGGCAGCGCTCGATCTGGCGGGAACAGACGCCGCTTTGGTCCAGCCTTTGTTCGTTACTGTTGATCCTGGCCGTGACACAACCCGTGTTCTGGGTGAATACGCGAAGAGCTTCCACCCGCGTCTCATCGCATTGACGGGCACACAAGCGCAGATCGAGGCCGTGGCCAAGGCCTACAAGGTCCATCGTCGCAAGGTCCCAATGCCGTCTGCCGCTGACCCGAACGACTACGTTGTGGACCACGGGTCGTTGACCTACCTAATGGGGCCAGACGGAACATTTCGCACCTTGATCCCCCACAACACAACTCCAGAACGCATGGCCTCGTTGGTGTCGAATTACGTTCGCGCGGAGCTGGCCGGGCCGGTCAATGAGATGCGCTAAAGCATTTTCCGACCAAAGTGGCGCAAACAGCGTTGACTGTGCAGACGTCATCGCACCGCCTGGCCGAGGCGGACTGACGAGCCAGCATCTTGTCGTCCGCTCAAAAGCCAGCGGGTCGCAAACCACAGGTTCGAAAAACTCAGCGGCTCAAATGTCATCACCACGCGATGCGATCCAGCCTGCACCTCGACGCCGCGAAAGAGCGTATCGGCGCGCAGGATTGGCGCCTCCCGCCCGTCGACTCGTGCGGTCCAGCCTGGATAGAATGTGTCATGCACCACGAGCACGCCGGCGGTCGGTGTATCCACGTCGATTTCGATGCGATCCGGTCGCCAACTTGTCAACCGTGCTTCGCCCTCAAGGGCTGCAACCGCCATCCACCGACTCCGCCCCGATGGTGGCGTATCGTCATCTAGGATCGCGTGATCGCCAACCGGCGGGTGCAGCAGATGGCCACCAATTGTCAGCGCATCCGAATCGGCGACCTCGAGCCGCGTGTGGAACTTCACACGTGGCAGTGCTTTGCCAAAGCGATAAACCCACACCTTGGGACCAGCCATCAAAACGTCGATGCGCCCGTCCAGCACATGCCGCTCGATCTCGGCAATCGGACGTCCCACGACCAGATACTCCAAGCCAAGCGCCCGCGCGAGGGCGCAATCGTAGCCGCTAAACGTGCGCGCGAACTTTCGTTTCGCCGTGCTCACGGGAGATTCACCGGGCATGATCAGACGATCAAACAGCCCAATGCGTAAAGGATTGTATCCATTGGTCGCCTCGAGCCCTTGAACCATCGCGAGGTTCTGCCACGCTCCGCCCATGCCGATGATTTCGACCCGTGGCCGCGCGCCTTCCCGATGGCGACGGGCCAATTCGGCGCGCAGCAGATCGAGTGCGGCCCGCTCATCCCCCGATGGGTCTTCGAGCGCTTGGTAGACCCTTGTCGGCTCGCCGTTGAGGCGATTGGCAGCATTATAGAAAAGGAGCTGGGCCACAGCCAGAAGCGACAGCGCTGTGACAGCCATACCTCGCCCAGCTTTCGAGCTCGGTGCCACGAGGAGCAAAATCGTGCCAAGAGCGACCGGCAGCACACCCGCAATCTCAACCAAGGTCGCAAAGCCATGCCCGGTCAGTTGCGCCAAGCTGAAGCCGCCGGCAAGCAGCGCCACGCCCGCGCCTGCAAGCGCCACCGCTGCGCTACGATGGAATTTGGTGGGCCAGCCGCCTCGCACATGGAGAGTTGTCAAATTTCCAGCGAGGACCGCGAGCGCTAGCCCCACCACGAATAGTCCATCGACCGGACGGCGAAAATAGTGAAATCCGGGAATATGCTCAAAAACGATGGGGAATAGCGGTGTATAGCGGCCAAGCGAAAATAGGAGCGCAATGAACAAGATCGCAGCCCATGTTCGTAATCCCGGCTGGAGCAGGCCACCCCGGCATATGCCGACCATAAGCAGCACCCCTATGGGGACGGTCCCCAAGTAGACGTAATTGAAGGAATCATCGGTCGCCGCCACATCAGTCGTAATCGCCCACTGTGGTCCCCAGTAGCCAAGATCCATCATGTTAAGAGAGCCGAACACGTTCGCAATGGGCATCGACAGCAGGCTTGCAGGATGCAGCGAAGCGTAAAGCGCCGTTTTCAGATCAAGCGACGGCCGATTTGAAAGCGCTGCAAATTCGGCAGTCAGCACAAGCGGTGCGAAGATGAGCACTATGCCGACAACCGCGGCCAGCGCAAGGCATCCGGCCCGTGCGCGGAGATAGCCCAGCGGCCGGGCGGCACTCGCGATGTGGCGGATCGTGAGAGCAACAACGACGAAACACAGCATCAACGCGACTTGGTTGCGGCCAAGCGCGACGACAGCAGCAGTCGCTGCGAAGGCGACGGCGAACCGTTTTGAGCGCCGCTCCATCATGATGTCGAGGGTCAGCATGGCGAGAGGGAAAATGCCATAGGATGCAATAATACCGGTATGATTCAGCCGACCTGCCGCAGCGCCTCCCAGCATGAACACACCCGCAGCAAGGAACGACGCCGAGGCAATCCATCCTTGGCGCCAGCCGTAACCCGCGAGTGCTAAGCCACCCACAAGGAGATGGAGATAGACCACGGTATCGAACATGCGCATCGACGGGGCTGGATCGAGCGCTGCTGCAATTACGAATAAGGGCGAGAAAATCAGCGACTGCGGGTCGGCGATGCTCGGATGTCCACCATAATGATATGGATTCCAGAACGGCGAGACTCCGTTATGAAAAGATTGCGATAAAAATCGAAAGAATGCATAAAATTGGTTTTTGGCGTCCCACGGCACCGTCTCGTCTTCAACGATCCAGCGCGAGAACGAAAGCAACCACAACGCTGTCACAGCCGAAAGTGACGCAACAAGGCTGGACAGTGGCCTATCGATCGCGGGGCCGGCCTGCACGAGTGCGCTTCCCCCTGCACCAAGATCCCGCCCAGTAGCCACGCCAACCACCCGTCTCGAATGCACATTTTGTGATCATCATGCCACTACAAAGGGCAACGTCGTCAAGGATATTACGAACTCAGCCCGGTGACGGCGCAAAACGTCTCGAAGGCTAGCCACAATAACTTGTTTGCTAGGCTGGGCTAATTCACGACATTTGTTGATATCAACAAATAACCAAAGCCTACGGCTCTAAGTGCGCGGGAGTTTTGCGTAACCGGCTCGTGCATCGTGAGGAAAAGTAGGACAATCGGTGCGACCGGATCACATATTGGTGTATCTTGCAGTACGGCAGTGCAGTTGAGCAGACACATCCGCACGCATAAAAATTTATCGAGAAGCTGTACGGGATGCGTTTCGGGGCAGTTGTAAAGAGCAGGAAATAGTCAAGCTACCTAGTTGGGAGCCGCCCCTCCGGGGGACGCAGGGGCGGCTCCTCGCCACAATACAGACGACCAACGAACATGGCCATCCAGCAGCGAACTGGGTGCCGCGACTGCACCACCCAGTTCATTCACGTGTAAACGTCGACCCTGTGTGGACCTTCAAAAACGGACAATTCCGCCGGTCATAACGGCCTGGAAGTCCTGAAGACCCTGGGCCTTGCCGCCAGAGAGTGTGACGTCAGCTTCGTAGTTGCGATAGCCGACGTAAAGGTCCATCGCGGCCGCGTCGATCGACTGGTTTAAACCGATGCCCCACATGTCGACTTCCGAGTTGATGATCCGATTGGCGCCGGCAGTGGCAGCGAACCCGGCGTTATTGAGCACGTTGCCCGATGTCCCGAAATCACCACGGTAGTATTCACCGTAGATCGTCGACTTGCCAACCGGCAGCCACTTCTGCTGGATGCCGCCCTGGAACCAATAGAATTCGTCGCGATTATCGACTCGCCCGGCGAGACCAACCGTCGAATTCAGGTCGTCGACGCGACGGTCATCTTCAAGATAGCCGTAGGCAAAGTTACCAAACAAGCCGGTCGTTTGATGCAGCAAGCTGACTGAGAGACCTAACGTGTCACAGGAGGCGTTACCGCTCGCCCCGCCTTCAGCAACGCCACCCGAATTGCGACACGTATTGCCCGTGTTTGTCCCGGTATTCGACTGCGTCCACTGTGCATAGGCGATGCCTGCAGCGAGCTTGAAGCCTGAGAACTCGCCTGAGTAACGCAAGCCAACGTCCCAAACGTCGTCTTCGCCCCAGGCAGCAGACGCTATAAAACCAGCGAAAGTAGGTGTGTCATAGCGGACCAAATTCTGGCGGTTGCCTTCACCTGGGTTTTCGCGAACGGCAAGATCACGCCAACGTTGGCCGGTCGCAGCATTGCCCTGGCCAAGGATTGAAAAGCTCTGGTTCCAGTCGAATACCTGCGAGCGCGAGACGTGGTTGATGCCGGCAAGATTGATCTGCGTGATGCCATCGGAGACCTGCGAAGTCTGGCCGACGGTAATCTTGCCGAGTTCTTTGCTTTTCAGATACCAAGACGAATGGCGGATATCGATCGCAGCCGCGTCGCCATCGCTATTCGATTCGGTCACGCGGTCAGCACGAGAGTTGCGAAAGCCGAGTTCCAAAAGGTAACCAGCTTCCAAATCGCTGTTGATCTTAGCGGAGCCGAGGAAGCGCGCGCGTGTGCGATCCTGAACATTATCGACCACATAAGCGTTGGACTCTGAGCCGTTATCCCAGAACAGAACGCTTGTGTTGACCCAGCCTGACACCGTGAGGCTGACCTTGCGGTTGCCTTTGCGTGCGGTGGTCGCTTCGAGTTCGGCAATGCGTTCTTCGAGATCAGCGCAGCAATTACCGCTGAGGTCGGCTGCAACGGCATTGGTTGCAAACAATGACGCGCTCATCAGGAGCGCAAGTCTGGTGAACCGTGTCGTCATTTTGTTTCCTTCTGGTGGCTTACAAACGAACGTTCCAAGCGACACGCAACTTGCGACGCCACCGGCGCTCTGTCGGCTTTAGTAGAACTTGTTTCTGTCAGTGCGCTTTCGGCTTCGTGTTCGCGCAACCACACATGAGACTGCGATCCGTGTCGCACAACAGTCACATTTAAATTGCTGCGAAAACCAAGCAAGACCAGAAGGCATCAGCGAACGTACTGCTCTGCATAACGAGGCCCATGACATTTTGTAGGCGTAATGTTTTCGACTTCTCGTCCGAATAGCCTCTTGAGTTCCTGAATTTTTGCCTTGCAGGCGCTCGAGAGCAAAGAGAAAAATGTCTGATAAAAATTTGAAGATCTATATGCACACGTCTTTGGTTGGGCAATTGGCCTGATGCGTGCTGTCTTGATCGCTCACAGTCGTCGCACGGCCACCCATCTGTCACTTGCTTTACGAGCAATGGACATTTCGCTCGACTACACCGACCACGTTGAAGACTGCGCGCCTTTGTTGACGTCAGGGGTCTACGATATCATGTTTGTCGATATCGACGAATTGGATGACTCATCGATCGAAACCCTCGATGGATTGACGATCGCTCAGTCAACCATGAGATTTGCCTGTGTCAGCCGAGATGGTTTATGGCGGGTCCGCAGTTTCTTAGTCGGCGGCTTCGACGAGTTTTTGCTGAAGCCCCTGGACCGCGCCGAACTGCATTTGCGGGTCGGTCGGCTCGCCAGCAACCGCTCAATGAAAAAGTTTAGCACCGTATTGGAGACAGTCGGCGATCTCTCTGTCGACCATGCCTCTCGCGAAGTCCGCTGCAACGGAGCGTTGCTAAGCCTCACGCCGCGCGAGCGCAGCGTTCTTATCTTGCTACTTCAAAACAAAAATCATGTGGTCAGTAAAGACTTGCTCGCTGATCGCATTTTTCGCGGCAGTGAGGAAGTTGGTGCAGCAGCGATAGAGACCTACGTGCATCGCCTCCGGAGAAAGCTGAGCGCGTCTACCGTTGAAATTACGACATCGCGTGGTCTGGGCTATGTTCTTGAGGCCTGCGATAGGACTAAGCCGCGCGCCAAAAACCGTGAGGATGATAACGAGGGACCGCCCGGCTCTCCCTAATCAAATCGCGGATCATGCCTGTCCGCTTAGTTCTGGCAAGGAGAACCAGCGGCAGCGGCGCGTGGCTTTGACCAACGTGCGCGTCGGCAAGGCTGCGTCGCCGACGAGTGTTTCGATGACGCTGCCTGCGATGCGGGCGACGGCCGTCGTTCGGCGGCGGCTCCGGCGACGCTGGTGCCCCACACGACGACCGCAACGGGGCAAGCTGCTGCGATCGATAAGGTCTCCGCAACTTGCCCCGTTGCTCACCACCCAGCCGAAAGCGTAATCAATGACCTGAGCCCCTTGAACTCCTCCAGATTTGGGTAGAGTCCGTCATCCAGGAAGGAGACGGACGATGCGTAAAAGCCGGTTCAGCGAAGAGCAGATCATCGGGATATTGCGGGAGCAGGAGTCGGGGCGACCGACGGCTGAGGTTTGCCGCAAGCACGGGATCAGCGGGGCAACGTTTTACAAGTGGAAGGCGAAGTTCGGCGGGATGGATGTGTCGGACGCCAAGCGGCTGCGCGCGCTCGAAGATGAGAACGCCAAGCTCAAGAAGCTGCTGGCCGAGAGCATGCTCGACATTGCGATTTTGAAGGACGTGAACTCGCGAAAGTGGTGACGCCCGCAGCACAGCGGCAAGCCGTTGCTCATGCGCGTGAGGTCCACGCGGTGAGCGAGCGGCGGCCGTGCCAAGCCTTGAGGCTTGACCGATCGACAGTGCGGTATCGCAGCTTGCGTGCAAGCGACGCCGCTGTCCGTCTCCGCATTCGAGAGCTCGCCGGCCATCGGCGTCGCTTCGGCTACCGTCGTCTTCATTTTCTGCTGGTGAAGGAAGGTTGTGCCATGAACCTGAAGCGGTTCCGCCGGCTCTACCGTGACGAAGGTCTGCAAGTGCGCAAGCGCGGCGGGCGCAAACGCGCGTTGGGTCAGCGCGCGCCGATCGCGGTGCCGGGCGGTCCCAATCAGCGCTGGTCGCTGGACTTCGTGTCCGACAGCTTCACCGATGGGCGCCGCTTCCGGATCTTGACGGTCGTCGACGACTTCACGCGGGAGTGCCTGGCGCTGGTCGCCGATACGTCGCTGTCGGGGGCACGCGTGGCCCGCGAACTCGACGCTGTCATGCGCGAGCGCAAGGCTAAGCCTATGGCGTGCGTTTCCGACAACGGCACCGAGTTCACGAGCATAGCGATGCTGGCCTGGAGCAAGGCGGCGGCCGTTGACTGGCACTACATCGCGCGTCCATGCGAAGCATGGCTGCGCCATGACGCAAGCCGCAGCAGAATGCGTTCGTCGAAAGCTTCAACGGCCGATTGCGCGACGAGTGCCTGAACGAGACGCTATTCTCGTCGCTCGACGAGGCGCGCTTGCTGCTGGCCGATTGGCGTGACGACTATAATCGAGAGCGGCCCCATTCGGCGCTGGCCAACCGCACGCCCGAGGCATTTCGCAACCACCACATCGCCCTTGCCGCCAGCCGCGACAAAGGCCAAAACTTCACCCAAGGACTCTCCCTATGAGTGGAAGAGACTTGGGGCTCAGGTCAAGATCCGGATCTTGACGATCGTGGATACGTTCAGCCGCTACTCGCCAGCGGTCGAGGCGCGGTTCCGTTTTCGGGGGTGCGATGTGGTTGAAGCATTGGAACGGATCGGACGGCAGCATGGCTTGCCGAAAACCATCCGGGTCGATCAAGGCAGCGAGTTCGTCTCCCGCGACCTGGATCTGTGGGCTCACCAGCGTGGCGTGACACTCGACTTTTCACGTCCCGGCAAGCCGACGGACAACGCCTTCATCGAGTCATTCAATGGCAAACTTCGCGCCGAGTGCCTGAACGCGCATTGGTTTATGTGCCTGGACGATGCCAGAGAGAAATGCGAGGCTTGGCGTAGAGACTACAATGAGGTTCGTCCCAATAGCGCGATCGGCAACAAACCGCCGATAACGCTCATCAACCGGTCAGCGGCAAACGGCCTGCCCTGACCAAAATGGTCGGAAAAATCTAATTCCGACTGGTCCAGCGTTGGGGAGCGGTTCAATCAACTCGCGGATTTTAATTTTGCCTGGATGAAACTTCGGGGGCAGGTCAATGTCGAAGAATACTCTGATATAACCCGGCCTCTTCTGGCTGCAGTCTCATCCACAGCGATTCGGGTCACTTGGGAGAAATCCGCACGCGCAAGCGCTGCCTCGACGACGGGATCAGGCTCGCCCTGTTGCCGTTCGTTCGCGGAGCTGGCGCATGGAGCGGCGCACGGTTAGAAAGTAGGCCGACCAGGAGAAAGTCGAGGAATAAAGCACCTGCAATTGACCGGTCTTCCTGTCCTTGTAGATTGCGAGCGGCAAGGTCGTGCGGAAGTCATGCGCGGCGGCTTCCAAGTTCGAGGCGCAATGCGGGCTCGTCTGGAAGGTAAGCTGATGGACGTTCAAAAAAAGTCTGACCGGCTTTTGAAACGAGTGGAGGAGGGGCACGCCGATGCGGCGGTTGCCAGTCCTCGATTGAACGAGTTGGCGACCACTAAACGGTGCATCGGTGGCGAACTTGTGATTGTCCGCAACTGTTGCCCCAAGCTGAAGGTCGCTGACGGAACATTTCGCAACGCGATCGGGGGGCAAGCCCACGAAAACTACCAAAGGCCTGCGACTTCGGAAACCCCGCAGACCTCGTTTGCCGTTGGCAAGACCTGTTCATCCAGTAGACTAAGCGGATCAACGATCTCATATGGGCACTATTTGATGCTTTTAGGCACCAACAGGTCCGCCATGGCCACCGACATTCGTCCCTGCGCGACAAGCAATCGGTCAAACAGCGCGGCCTCGTGGATGTAGACACCGTCGATGCCTGGCACGGTGTGGTCTAGTAAAAGCCGCGCTTCAATCTTGTCCAAGTTGATGCGCTGCGCGATCGTTCGGTACGTGTGACGCAAAATGTGGCCGGTCTCGCTGGGTAATGTCTTTTCTCGCCAGACTTGGGTGCATATGATGGAGCGACCGTCCTTTGTCGACCGGGTAGGAAATAGCCACGGTGATCCTGGGTACAAAACGTCGCCCATCGCGAGTGCGCGTTTCACGACCTCGATCATTGGCGGCGACAGTGGGAGGTCGAACCGACGACCTGATTTCATTTTTGGAATGCGGATCGTGTGATCAGCCAGTTGCACCCACTCTCGACGCAGCGAAACGAGCGAACTGGGGCGCAAACCCGACAGTATGCCAAGTTCATGCATCGCGCGCCGGAGGGGATTTGGGAGCGCCTGGATCTTCTCCCACCAGTCCGGTAGGTCATCCGGCATGATGACGCGGTTGCTTGCGCGCTCCTTGTTGAAAGTCACGGCTTTAACTGGATTGTCGGGCAGTAGGTCGGGATCATCAACAACTCGAAGGGCCAAGTTATAGGCGGCGCGAAAATCGCGCATGACGTGGTTGGCCGTGACCTTGCCCTTCGTCTCAGACAGCTCGACATGCTTGGCGCGTACCATGCTGCGGGTAAGGCTGCTCAGCGGCTTATGCTTCCAGTTGGCCAAATAGCGATCTCGACGCGCGAGCGTGTCGATCACGGTTCGCTCAGCGCACTCCCGCTTGCGCATGTCGGCCGCATACTCGTCGAAGAGAATATCGACGGTCCAGCCCTCGGCTGGCTGTTCTTCGGATTGAATCGCATTGGGGTCAACTCCTCGCTTGATCAAGCGAAGAATGTCTTCGGCCTTAGTCCGGGCCTGATCGAGGGTGAGTTCGTCAGTTGTGCCCAAGGTATGGCGCACCGTCTTGACGAGGGTCCGTTGTCCCCGTTGCCCGTCCCACAGGTCGCGCTGCACCTTGTAGCTTTTCGAGTGCTTATTCACGGCGACCATAAGTCCGGTCACTTTGGTATCGCGAACAACGAAAGGCGCCCCAAGCGGCAGGCCTTGGATAAACCCTTCGGTTAGTTTTCTCGGCTCGTAACGTGTCATCCCCGATACCCCCGAATTTGCCCGCACGGACACCAAAGTTTCCTTGCTTCAAACCGAAATTGCGAACCGTGTAAAGTCGCGGTCGCGAACCGTATTTGAACCGGGAGACGTGAGGGCTCATGCGGGGTAGTGAGGGGATGATAGCATAAAAATCACGTTAAAACAGATGGATATGAGTGCGCCTGAGGGCCTATGCGGGGCCAAAACCACTGACTTCTAAGCGAGATGTCGCAGGTTCGACCCCTGCCGGGGTCGCCACCCAAGGAAAAGACACGCTGGGCCAATTGGTTGCGAATGGTCGCGCTGAGGTCCATGCAATGCCCGAGAAACAATCGTGGGCAGCCAGACATTTGCCCTGTCCAATCCGTTTGCGCGCGGATATCAGGCAACGCCGTGCAGCATCGCGTGCGCACGGGCACCCGCCGCTCCTAAAGCCGCTTTGCATCCAAAACCTGCTTGTCCGAGTTTGCGCCAGGCGCCCTTAAAGAACGTCGGCTCAAAGACCGTCGTCATCGTCGCCACCGGCCTCGACGAATTTGCGCAAACGGATGGTGTCTTCGATGCTAATCGCGTCGCGAACGACGCTGACGCCGAGCGGCCGCAACTTACCCAGTGCGCGCGAAAGGCTCTCCGGGGTCATACCAAGTCGGTTGGCAAGCAACGCCTTTTCATAGGGCAAATCGATGGTGCAAGGCCCTCCCGTACGCGGGCCGAGTTTAAGCAAAAAGTGAGCAAGTCTTTGGGGGGCCGTAAACCGCCTCATTTGGTCGATTTGCGAAACGAGCATTTTGAGATGTTGCGACGAGGAGGCAAGCATGGAAAATGCGACCTCTGGCTGCTCTTGCACGACCTCGCGCAATTTCCGTCCGCTAAAGCGGAGCAGTCGGCAGGTCGTGACCGTTTGAGCGCTCACAGGGTATTGCCCGCCCATGAAAATCGAGGCTTCCGCAAACGTCTCGCCGCGTTGGAACAGATTGACCACCGTTTCGTCGCCGCCCACGGATGAGCGGAACACCTTCACCCACCCATGGACGACAAGATAGAAGGAGTCGGCTGCCGCCCCTTGCTCGAACAGCAACACACCTTTCTCGAACACGCGCGGTCCAGGCCCATCGATCAGACGCTGCGCAGTCTCTTGAGATAAGGCGCTGAACAACGGCGCCGCGCGAACGATCTGCCAATCCTGCACGTTCATGAGTTTGCCTTTTCATAGCAGAACGTCGTCTGGCTCACGGCCTCCGCCCGACCCGGAGGGGGGCGGCGGCCCACAAAGAGACGTTTGGTTGACTTTGGTCAAGGAACCTCTCTCGCAACCACCAGAGGGTGGATCGCAAGAGGTTCAAAATTTATGACAGCAGTCGCATCCAGGCGCGCACTATTCGCCCGATTTCGGGGAGGGCCGCCACAACTGCGGCCACCCTGGGCGATCGCTGACGAAATCTTTGTGGAAAGGTGCACCCGATGCAGCAAATGCATCGAGGCATGTCCAGCAAAAATCCTGACCAGCGGCCACGGTGGTTTTCCGATCATCAACTTTGCGAAGGACCACTGCACGTTTTGCCGAGCCTGTGCTGACGCATGCGAGGCGGGTTGCTTTGCGCCGTCAACAGCGCCTGCGTGGGATCTGCGGGCCGCAATATCAAACGCCTGCATCGAAGCCAAGGGCGTCACCTGCCGCATGTGCGGAGAAACCTGCGATGTGTCAGCCATTCGATTCAAACCAAGACTTGGCGGTGGCACGACCGTGTCGGTGAGCCTGCCCGAGTGTTCTGGCTGCGGCGCATGTGTCTCCGTCTGCCCAGTCCGCGCCATTTCCATTGTGCCGACACCACAAAGCTCAAACCAAACCGCAGAGGCTCCCACATGAATATTTGCGGCGTACTCGTTCACGCGCATCCAGCAAAACTCGAAGCCGTCGTTGCCGCTCTCTCGCACATGGCCGGGGTCGACCTTCATCAACGCGCGGACGGCGGACGGTTGATCGTCACCGTTGAAGATACCAGCTGCACGACCGCCTTCGACGCGATGACCACCATCCACCGTATCGACGGTGTCGTCGCGGCCTCCCTTGTCTACCACCATTTCGACGCTGCCGGTGTTGCCGGCGCGGTCCCCGCCTGAGCAGGAGAACCCCATGACGGCTCACGACAAGGATATTGACGCCCAGCTTTCGCTCTCCCGCCGGGACGTGATCAAGGCCAGCGCCGTGACGGCGACTGCCGCAGCCGCCGGCCTCACTGCGCCTGATGCGGTCGCGCAGGTTGCGGCCGCTGGCAAGGGCGATGGCATCCGTTGGGACAAAGGCGTCTGCCGTTTCTGCGGTACTGGCTGCGGCGTGCTGGTCGGCACCAAGAACGGCCGCGTCGTTGCTTCGCAAGGCGACCCCGATGCGCCCGTTAACCGCGGACTGAACTGCATCAAGGGCTACTTCCTCTCCAAGATCATGTACGGCGAGGACCGGGTCACCAAGCCGTTGCTGCGCATGAAGAACGGCCAGTTCGACAAGAACGGCGAGTTCACTCCGGTCACCTGGGATCAGGCGTTCCAGATCATGGCCGAGAAGTTCAAGGCAGCCCTCAAGAAGGGTGGTCCATCCAATATCGGAATGTTTGGGTCCGGACAGTGGACGATCTGGGAAGGCTATGCCGCCGCCAAGCTCATCAAGGCCGGCTTCCGCTCCAACAACCTTGATCCAAACGCCCGCCACTGCATGGCCTCCGCCGTCGCGGGCTTCATGCGCACGTTTGGTATCGACGAGCCGATGGGCTGTTATGATGACGTCGAAAAGGCCGACGCTTTCGTGCTCTGGGGCGCGAACATGGCCGAGATGCACCCGATCCTGTGGTCGCGCCTGACCGACCGCCGCCTCACGCACGAAGGCTGCGAAGTCCATGTGCTGTCGACGTTTGAGCACCGCTCGTTCGAGCTTGCCGACAACGGTTTGATCTTCACGCCGCAGTCGGATCTCGCGATCCTCAACTACATCTGCAACTACATTATCCAGAACAACGCGGTGAACACCGAGTTCGTCACCAAGCATACGGCGTTCGCGCGCACCGTGGAAGACATCGGCTACGGGCTGCGTCCTGGCCACGAACTCGAAGTGAAGGCGATCAACGCATCGCACAAGGCTGGCAAGGATGGGGCCAAAGATCCAGCCGGTATGGCCGACAGCACGTTCGACGAGTTCAAGCAGCTCGTCTCGAAATACAACCTCGACTACACCGCCAAGATCTCGGGCGTCGCCCCCGCCAAGCTCGAGCGTCTGGCCAAGCTCTACGCCGATCCCAAAAAGAAAATCGTGTCCTATTGGACCATGGGCTTCAACCAGCATGCGCGCGGCACCTGGGTCAACAACCTGATCTATAACGTGCACTTGCTGACCGGAAAAATCTCCGAGCCCGGCAACGGTCCGTTCTCGCTGACCGGCCAGCCCTCGGCCTGCGGCACAGCCCGCGAGGTGGGCACGTTCTCGCATCGATTGCCAGCGGACATGGTCGTGACCAATCCCAAGCATCGGGAGTTCACAGAAAAGATCTGGCAATTGCCAGAAGGAACGATCCCAGACAAGCCGGGCTATCACGCGGTGGTCCAGAATCGGATGCTAAAGGACGGAAAATTGAATGCGTATTGGGTGCAATGCACCAACAATATGCAAACTGCGCCAAACATGAATGGCGAAGGCTATCCGGGTTATCGCAATCCAGAAAACTTTATTGTCGTCTCCGACCCGTATCCAACGGTGACAGCACTCGCGGCCGATCTCATTCTGCCGACCGCCATGTGGATGGAAAAGGAAGGCGCTTACGGCAATGCCGAGCGCCGAACGCAATTTTGGCGCCAACAGGTCAAGGCACCGGGCGAGGCTCGCTCCGACGTCTGGCAGACGATCGAATTCTCGAAGTACTTCAAAGTTGAAGAGGTCTGGCCAGAAGAGCTGATTGCCAAGAAGCCCGAACTACGCGGCAAGACGCTTTACGACATTCTCTATGCCAACGGCACCGTCAATAAATTTCCCCTGTCGCAAGTCCAGGCGGGTTTTGACAACGATGAGTCGGCACACTTCGGCTATTATCTGCAGAAGGGTTTGTTTGAGGAATATGCCCAATTCGGTCGCGGCAAAGCGCACGATTTGGCCGACTTCGAGCAATATCATCAGGCACGTGGTTTGCGCTGGCCGGTCGTCGACAACAAGGAAACGCTGTGGCGGTTCCGCGAAGGCTACGACCCCTACGTCAAAGCGGGCGAGGGGGTCTCATTCTACGGCAAGCCCGATAAGAAGGCCCGGATCATCTTCTGCCCGTTTGAAGCCGCCGCCGAGAGCCCCGACAAGGAGTTCGACTTGTGGCTCTGCACCGGGCGCGTCCTGGAGCATTGGCACTCCGGCAGCATGACGCGGCGCGTTCCTGAACTCCACCGCTCGGTGCCCCATGCCACCCTGTTCATGCACCCCGACGACGCTAAGGCCCGCAATCTGCATCGCGGCCAGTCGGCCAAGATCATGACCCGGCGCGGCGAGGTTGTGACACGCATTGAAACGCGCGGCCGCAACAAGATGCCGGTCGGTCTCGTCTTCATCGCCTTCTTCGACGAAGGCCAGCTGGTCAATAAGCTGACGCTGGATGCGACGTGTCCGATCTCGAAAGAGACCGACTACAAAAAATGCGCCTGCAAGGTCGTCGCGGCGTAACTGTTGCACGGGAGGGGAATGGCGATGGCGGAGGCCAGCAAAACCGAAGGCAAAGGCTTTGATCCTAAGCGTCGAAAGGCGTTGCAGGATCTCGCCAAGCATGCCGCGGGCGCTGCCGTCACCGCAGCGGCTTTGTCAGGCGTCGCGCAACAATCTCGCGCGCTGCCTGTAACCGCCTTGCGTCCGCCCGGCGCGTTGCCGGAGCCTGCGTTTCTTTCGGCCTGCGTACGGTGCGGTCTGTGCGTCGAGGCGTGTCCCTACAAGACCTTGAAGCTCGCAGAGTTTGGCGATGGCGCCCCGGTTGGCACGCCCTACTTCATTGCCCGCAACATCCCGTGCGAAATGTGCGACGACATCCCCTGCGTCAAAGCCTGTCCAACCGGCGCACTCGCCAAGTCGCTGACCCAGATTTACAAGGCCACGATGGGCACCGCATCGCTGGTTGGCCGCGAGACGTGCCTCAACATGCTCGGGCTGCGTTGCGACGTGTGTTATCGCGTCTGCCCCGCAATCGACAAAGCCATCACGCTGGAGCGGACGCACAACGCGCGCACCGCCAAGCATGCCGTTTTCGAGCCGTTCGTCCACGCCGACGCCTGCACCGGGTGCGGAAAGTGCGAGAAAAGCTGCGTCCTCGAAGAGGCAGCGATCAAGGTCCTGCCGGTCATTTTGGCCCGAGGTAAGGGCGGCGCGCACTACCGGCTCGGCTGGGAAGAAAAGCGCAAGGCCGGTCACGAGCTTGTTCCGGGCATCGTCGATTTGCCGGATCGTATGCCGGAAATTCCGACGGGCGAGGTGCCCAAATGAGCACCAAGCGGACCGCTGGCCGCGAGGCCTGGACTCAGCACGGCTGGTGGACCGCGCACCGCTGGCTGATCGCCCGCCGCGTCGTCCAGTTCGGCTTCATGGTGTTGTTTGTCACAGGCCCCTGGTTCGGCGTCTGGATTGCGAAGGGCACGCTCGCTTCGAGCCTCACGCTCGGCGTCTTGCCGCTGACCGATCCGCTCATCGTTCTGCAGAGTATAGCTGCCCGCCATATCCCGGAGTTCACCGCGATGCTGGGTGCCGCGATCGTTCTCGTCGCGTATCTCGTCCTGGGTGGGCGACTCTATTGCTCATGGGTTTGCCCGATCAATCCCGTCACCGATCTGGCGGCCTGGACGCGGCACCGGCTCGGCATTGAAACCGACTGGAAGGTCAAGCCTCAAGCACGGCTGTGGATTCTCGGAGCGATCCTTTTGACGGCTGCCCTCACGAGCACGATTGCCTTCGAGTTCGTCAATCCGATCACGACTCTCCATCGCGCCATCCTGTTTGGCGCGTCATGGGGCCTCGTCAGCGTGCTCGCGATCGTCCTGCTCGACGTGTTCGTCGCCAAGAATGGGTGGTGTGGCCACATCTGCCCCGTCGGCGCGTTTTACGGCCTGCTCAATCATACTGCCCTCATCAAAGTCTCGGCCAAGGGACGCGTCCGCTGCGACGACTGCATGGATTGCTATGCGGTCTGCCCTGAAATGCATGTCATCGCACCAGCCCTGAAGGGTGAAAAAACGGGTGCTGGACCCATCATCCGCAGCGTCGATTGTACCGCGTGCGGCCGCTGTATTGATGTCTGCCCCGAACGCGTCTTCGCTTTCACCCACCGTTTTGACCAACGCGCGGATGCCGCCTCAGTCGATGCAACTTCGCCTCATCCGAAACCCTTAAAGGCAGCCTGAGCAGGCAGCCAGTCCATTGGAACAGCCATGATGAGCTACAGCAAACAACTCCTGCCCGCCGTTGCAACGGCCGCCGTCACCGTGCTGCTCTTCGTCGGGGTTGGCATCGCGCAAGAGCAGTCCGTTCATATGAAACCATTGGGCGGGGAAAACTCGTTCGAGAAAACGAATTCCGTTCCCGATATCGAAAAGCAGTCGACCCCGGCAGGCGGCTTTGGCCGCGCCTATCGCCAGCAGCCGCCGCTGATCCCCCATAAAATTGACGGCTATCAAATCACGTCGACCAACAACGCCTGCATGAACTGCCACGACTGGCCAGGCCACATCGACGCCAAAGCGCCCAAGGTTTCGGAAACCCATTATGTCGACCGGCAGGGTGTGCGGCTCGATAAGGTCGCCGGCACCCGCTACTTCTGCCAGCAGTGCCATGTGCCGCAGGCGGACGCCAAGCCGCTCGTCAACAACTCCTTCCAGAACGCGACCCAGGTGAAGTGAGCGGCCATAGGCCGTTCCCATGTCACCGATCTATTTCAGGACGCTGAGGACCAACATGTCTGACAATACGACGACGACGAAAGACGCCCCGGTGGGTGTTATCAGAGGCTGGTGGGACTGGTTCTGGCGGCCAACCCAGGCGGCAGCACTCGGCGTACTGCTGATGTTGGGCTTTGCTGGCGGGATCGTGTTCTGGGGCGGGTTCAACTGGTCGATGGAAGCCACGAATACCGAACAGTTTTGTATTTCGTGCCACGAAATGAAAACCAACGTTTTCGTCGAGTATCAAAAGACGATCCATTACTCAAATCGCTCGGGCGTTCGCGCCTCATGCCCGGATTGCCATGTCCCCAAGGATTGGGGACATAAGATGATCCGCAAAATACAAGCCTCCAACGAACTCTGGCACCACTTCTTCGGGAGCGTCGATACGCCGGAGAAATTCAATGCCAAGCGGCTTCAATTGGCAACCAACGAATGGAAACGCATGAAGTCGACCGACAGCCGCGAATGCCGCAACTGTCACAAGTTCGACTATATGGATTACTCTCTTCAGGAAACCCGTGCATCGAAAACCCATCAGGAAGCGTTGACAGCCGGAAAAACCTGCATCGATTGCCATCGCGGCATTGCCCACACCCTGCCGCCCAATGCGCATGAAACCTATCAAAAGCTCGTCGACGGCATGCAGAAATCGGAACTGAAAAACCTGTCCGATTACGCTGGCGGTCTCGTCGGCCCCGCCCACGCCCAGTCAAAACCAGCGGCGAACTAGCTCTAAGACACGTGAGGACTGCATCGTGACCAAGCTTTCTGACGCCGCGCCGCTCACGGTTTTGACCTACAACAACGGCAGCAGGGTCGAAGGGCTCTTGGTCGATATCTGCGGTCATCTGGCGGCGCAGGGCGTGGCATTGGCTGGCATGATTCAAATCGGCAAGCCCCGTGAGGGCCGCTCCCGCTGCGATATGGTACTGGAGGATCTGAAGACCGGAACGCAGATCGAAATCTCGGAGGATCGCGGACCGTTCGCCCGCGGTTGCATGCTGGCTGTGTCCCAATTGTTGCAAGCCCTCGAACTAGCCTCACGCGGACTCGACAGCGATTGCGATCTCCTTGTCATCAACAAATTCGGCAAAACCGAATCCGAAGGCGGCGGCTTTCGCCCGCTGATCGTCGAGGCCCTTTCGCGCGGCATTCCAGTCCTGATCGCAGTCCCGGCGGCCAACCTCGATAGCTGGCGTCACTTCGCCGACGGACTTGCAACCGAATACCCCATCGAAACGCTCGAGTGCGATCCGGCAACAGCGTGCCGCCAGCTTCAATTGGCGCAGCCGGAGGGCCGATGTGGCGCCGATGCCATATCGTCCGCGCCCCCGGGCTCGCAGGTGACAACGCCCCCGCCCACGCGCTCAGGAGCCCTGTGCTGACACAAGAAATCGACCCAATCCGCTCAGACGACGTCATCGGCGGATTTCTGGGTTACCTGCGCGCGCTGATCGAAGCCTCCGTGGGCACGTCCATCGAGCCACGTCTATCGAGTAACGACGCAAATCGCGCCACGGGGCTCCCTTTCTTTGCAAGACCGGTGTAGGAGGACACACCTCGGTTCGCAGTGCCCTATGGCTGGACCGCGCTCCCTTGTCTTGGAGTTAAAACGTGGTGCTGAATTCAATGGCAGGCGAACCCGCCCCGCACGAAATGCTCGTCAATGTTCCGAAATTGATGACCGCGTACTATACCCTGTCGCCGGACGTCTCGAACCCCGACCACCGGGTGTCGTTTGGGACGTCGGGCCACCGCGGAACGTCGTTGGCGTGCAGCTTCAACGAACACCACATCCTGGCCATCTGCCAAGCCATCTGCGAGCACCGGCGAGAGAATGGCATTACCGGACCGCTCTACCTTGGCGTGGATACGCACGCGCTATCGGAAGCAGCCAGGGCGACCGCCATCGAGGTCTTTGCCGCCAACGACGTCCTGACATTTATCCAAAGCGGCGGCGGCTATACCCCGACGCCCGTCATTTCCCACGCCATCCTGACCTACAATCGCCGACGGTCCTCAGGCCTCGCCGACGGCGTTGTAATCACGCCATCGCACAATCCACCCGAGGACGGCGGCTTTAAGTACAATCCGCCATCCGGCGGCCCAGCCGACACGGGCACGACGACGAAAATTCAGACGCGTGCCAACGAGATCCTCCACACCGGACTGAAAGACGTTCGCCGCATACCCCTGGCGCGCGCGCTGGTGGCGGCGACAACCCACCAGCATGATTTCATCGAACCCTACGTTGCGGATCTGGCGCAAGTCATCGACATGAAGGCGATTGCATCGGCCGGATTGAAGATCGGTGTCGATCCCATGGGGGGCTCGGGGATTGGTTTTTGGGATCCCATCGCTGACCGGTATGGCCTCAATCTGGACGTCGTCAACCGGCGCGTCGATCCGACCTTCTCGTTCATGACCCTCGATAAGGACGGCAAGATTCGAATGGACTGCTCGTCGCCCTATGCGATGGCCAGCTTGATCGGCTTGAAGGAACGCTTCGACGTCGCCTTCGGTAACGATCCCGACTACGACCGCCACGGCATCGTGACGCCAAGCGCGGGGCTGCTCAATCCCAACCACTATCTTGCAGTCGCTATCAATTATCTGTTTCGAAACCGTCCCGGTTGGCGGTCGGACGCAGCGATTGGCAAAACGCTTGTTTCAAGTTCGATGATCGACCGGGTTGCATCAGGCCTTGGTCGCCCGCTCGCCGAGGTTCCTGTCGGGTTCAAATGGTTTGTCGATGGCCTCTTGAACGGCTCGTATGGATTTGGCGGCGAGGAAAGTGCGGGTGCATCCTTCCTAAGATTGGACGGGACGGCTTGGACAACAGACAAGGACGGACTCATTCTCGACTTGCTGGCAGCCGAGATCACAGCGAAAACCAGCCGCGACCCCGGCGAGCACTACATGGCCCTCGAAGAGCAGTTCGGCAGCCCAGTTTACGAACGCACGGATACGGTGGCCAACACAGCGCAGAAGGCTGCCTTGCAGAAATTGTCGCCCGAAATGGTTCAGGCCAAGGAGCTTGCCGGGGAAACAATTATTGCCAAACTCACCCGGGCGCCGGCCAACGATGAAGCGATTGGCGGAATCAAGGTCGTGACCGAAAGCGGGTGGTTTGCAGCCCGCCCGTCGGGCACGGAGGATGTCTACAAGTTGTACGCCGAGAGCTTCAAGGGGCCCAAGCACCTGAAGATGATCCAGGAAGAAGCACAGACCATCGTGGAAAAGGCATTCAAGGCAGCAGGACTGTCATGACAGCGGGTATCGAGCCCACCGCAGGTCTCCACAGAAATGCCAGAACCGCCGTTGCCTACCTGGCGGGGCCCGATGTGTTCTATCCCGATGCCCACGAGCGTGGCGAAGCCAAGAAGGCCTTACTGGCGCGCGTTGGCATCATCGGACTGTATCCCCTCGACAATGAGATCGCCGCCTCGCTGATCAAGGCCGATCCAAAGGCAGCGGCGATGGCCATCGCGCGCGGCAACGAAGCGATGATGCGCCGATGCGCAGCGCCTCAAACGATCGGCTTTATACTTGCCAACATGGAGCCTTGGCACGGCCCATCAATGGACGTCGGGACTGCCTTCGAAATCGGATACATGAGCGCGCTTGCGCAATCGTCGGACGCCACCATCACGGTACTTGGATACTCTCCAGATCGGCGGTTATTTGCGGATCGTGTACAGGAAATGCTTTTCCTAAAAGCTGGATGCGCCGTTGTGGAAAACGGCGCGCTCATCGGTCCCGATGGCATGACGATCGAACAGTTTGGTCTTGCCGACAATCTGATGTTGATCCACGCGATCGAAAAGACCGGTGGCGTTTTGTGTTCCTCGTTTGAGGAAGTCGTGAAATTTGCAGCCGCGATGATCAAAGATCAGCGACGCTAAATGTTCCTGGATAGTCCACCCCTACACGGAAAGCGGCAACGTCGCTTGCTTTAAGCGATGCACCGCCCGCGACATCGGCAGTTCATTGTAAGCATCCGGTGAGAACCGCAGGGGCTACGTGTTTGGGTCGGGCTCTTGTGCGAGGAGCGCTCGCTCCTCGATGATGATCTGCTTGAGGCATTCGATGCCGTATTCGGTGAATGCCGGGCAGCC
>Ga0247838_1000777_pt1 | contig 49284 bp, 39 predicted proteins | sample LaCruzMarch2015__5_FD_189097 | JGI IMG/M metagenome (GOLD analysis project Ga0247838, IMG submission 189097) | Freshwater microbial communities from meromictic Lake La Cruz, Castile-La Mancha, Spain - LaCruzMarch2015_15m | ecosystem: Environmental > Aquatic > Freshwater > Lake | place: Spain...
GCTGTATATTTGGCCACATTTTAAAATAAAAATATTGTTATGTCAAGGATAATGATTATTGGAGCAGGTGGAGTTGGAAGGGTAGTTGCCTTTAAATGTGCTCAGGATCCAGCGGTTTTTTCTGAAATTTTACTAGCCAGTAGAACCGTTTCTAAGTGCGATCGTATTGCTGACGATATTAAAATACAGCTTGGTTATAATGCAATGTCAACGGCAAAGGTCGATGCTGATAATGTTCCGGAACTGGTTCAATTGATTAATCATTTCAAACCTAAGTTGATTATCAATGTAGCATTACCCTATCAGGATTTAACCATCATGGAGGCTTGTTTACAAACGGGCGTTCATTATCTTGACACAGCGAATTATGAACCGAAAGATGAAGCTAAATTTGAATATAGCTGGCAGTGGGCTTACAGAGAGAGGTTTAAAGAGGCTAATTTAACCGCCATTTTGGGATGCGGTTTTGACCCAGGCGTTACTGGTGTTTTTACAGCTTATGCAGCAAAACATTATTTCGATGAAATGATCTATTTAGATATCATTGACGCAAATGCCGGAAGTCACGGTAAAGCTTTTGCCACAAATTTTAATCCTGAAATTAATATTCGGGAAGTAACCCAAAAAGGTAAATATTGGGAAAATGGTGATTGGGTCATAACAGAACCCCATGAGATTAAAATGGATATTGATTATCCTAATATTGGTCCAAAATCTTCTTATCTCATTTATCACGAGGAACTTGAATCCTTAGTTCAAAATTTTCCAACTTTAAAAAGAGCTAGATTTTGGATGACCTTCAGCGAGGAATATTTAACCCATTTACGGGTCATTCAAAACATTGGAATGGCTAATATTGAACCTGTTATGTTTCAGGGTAGAGAAATTATTCCTTTGGAGTTTCTAAAAGCTGTTTTGCCCGATCCTGGTGAGTTGGGAGAAAATTATACAGGTCAAACAAGTATTGGGGTTAGAATAAGAGGTAAAAAAGACGGTAACTGGATAAATTATTATATCTGGAATAATTGCCAACATGCCGATGCTTATAAAGAAACAGGCACACAGGGCGTTTCCTATACCACAGGTGTTCCTGCAATGGTTGGAGCAAAAATGTTTTTAACAGGTCAATGGTCGAAACCAGGCGTTTATAATGTCGAAGAATTTAATCCTGATCCATTCCTTGAGGCATTAGGCCTCGCTGGTTTACCATGGCATGAACAGGTGAATGGAAATCTTCAGTTTGATTATCCAGCATAGTTTGTCGATTTTATTCATGTTAAATGATGCTATTTTATGAACCTTTCAGATTATAATCAAATTCCATCTCCCGCTTTTGTTTTGGATCTAAAAAGGTTCACACGCAATCTTGATTTGCTGAAGGAAATTCAGGAAAAAGCGAACATTAACATTATTTTAGCCCTAAAAGGTTTTTCACTTTGGCATGTCTTTCCCCTTATTAAAAAATATCTTGCCGGGGCAACAGCCAGTTCTTTTCATGAAGCTTTATTGATATTTAATGAAATGGGGACAAAAGCTCATACTTATTCCCCAGCTTATATTCCCGCCGATTTTGATAAAATTGTTCAATATAGCAGTCATATTACTTTTAATTCTTGTGCTGAGTATATCAGGTACCTTCCATTTATTTCTTCTGAAAATCCTTTGTTTTCTCCCGGTATAAGAGTTAATCCCGGATATTCTCCCGTGGATTTTGCCTTGTATAATCCCGCCGCTGAAGGCTCAAGGTTAGGTGTTACCGTCGATAGAATAAATGAGTTAAAGCAATTACCTAATTTGGAAGGCTTACATATTCACACATTATGTGAATCAGATTCTTATCATCTGGAGAAATTAATTGACGCGGTAATACTTAATTTTGGAGAATTATTATCTAAGCTAAAATGGATAAATTTTGGCGGTGGACACCTCATGACTAAATCTGATTATGATGTACCCCATCTCATCTCAGTACTTCAATCATTCAAACTAAAATACCCAAATTTAAGTGTAATTCTTGAACCTGGTAGTGCAGTCGTTTGGGAAACAGGGGAGCTGGTTTCAACTGTATTAGATATTGTAGATAATAACGGTATTAAAACAGCTATACTGGATGTATCTTTTACCGCACACATGCCTGATACGCTAGAAATGCCTTACCGGCCAAATATCTTAAACGCTTCCAGAGAACTAAATTCAGATTTTCATAATGCCTATAGACTAGGTGGCGTAAGTTGCCTGGCTGGTGATTTTCTTGAAGAATACTTTTTTTCATCCCCTTTACAAGTTGGTCAAAAATTAATTTTTCTGGACATGATGCATTACACGATGGTCAAAACAACTATGTTTAATGGTGTTGGACATCCGGAAATAGGATGTTGGTCTGAAGATGATGGCTATAAATTATGGAAAAAATTTGATTATTCAGATTTCAAAAATAGGTTAGGTTAGTGTTTATGAAGAATGGTGAAGATTTGTTTCAACACATCTTGGTTAACCTGAATGATGATTTTGATGCTTATGAAAAAAGAGCCATTGCTAAGTCCATATTATACGATATTGCCCATTTTACAATGCCATGGATAGCGGAGACAAGTATATCCGAAGAATTAGTATTTAATATAAATCATTCAATTAGTAGAATAAATGTCGGTGAGCCAACACAATATGTTTGTGGTTTTGCTCCTTTTAGGAATTATTTGCTAAAAGTAGATGAAAATGTGCTTATCCCCAGACCAGAAACGGAAGAATTGGTATCTCTGGTTTTAGATAATTTACCCGTATTACCGCCTGGGAAGGGTATTGATATAGGAACTGGTTCCGGATCTATCGCCTTGTCTATTGCTTTGGAAAGCGATCGGGAAATGGATGCACTGGATATTAGTGAGGGAGCTTTACAAATGGCTATGTCGAATATTGAAAAATATTCAGCTAGTGTCAATTTAATTCATAGTGATATTTTAAATTCTCCTTTATCAGATAATTACTCATTTATAGTGAGTAACCCGCCATATATTCCTATAATGGATAAAAAAGACATGCTGGATTCCGTGTTAAATTACGAACCTAGTGTAGCATTATTTGTACCAGATGATTCTCCTCTTTTATTTTATGAAAGAATAGTAGAGCTTTCCACAAAATCTATCATGCCAAAAGGAGGTTTGTTCTTTGAATGTCATCCTGAATTTATTAATGGCGTTGCTGATCTCTTAAAAGTAAATGGGTTCGAAAATGTGCAAATACTAAGCGATATAAGTGGAAAACAAAGAATGGTTCAGGGATTTATGCCCGAATAGCTACATTTCCTTCATAATATCAAATAATTCTGCTAAAGTGTTATTCAAAGATTCTATGGCTTCAACCATTTTCCATTTTTCTTTATTCCTGTCCTCCACATAATTTGAAATACTCCTTATAGACATGAAGGGAATTTTTTCTTTTAGGCAAACATAAAAAAATGACGCACCTTCCATATTTTCAATCTCAACCTCAGGGTATTTTATAATTATTTTATCCGCCTTACTTTGAGTGCCTGTCACTGTATTTAATGTAATTCCATGGGCCAGAGGAAGAAATTTAGTCAACGACGCTTCTGGATTTATCAAAACACCCTCTGTAAAGGGAAATGAATTCTTATTTATGAGCGGCGTTTCAAAAATAGAAGTAAAGCTACCATTCTTTTCTTCTATACCTATATCTCCAAATTGTTCTGTGGCCATATAATAAACCTTTCCCAATGGCTTATTCTTTTGATAAGCCCCACCGATGCCCGCTTGAATGATTAATGAATAAGAAAATTGGTTTAATCTATTCTTTAATTCATACAAAGTATTAAAAACACCTACGCCCGTTACCAAAAGTTGAATTTCGTGGTTTCCTGATTTCCATGTTCCCTCTTCCACTTTCTGCCAGTACTTATCTAAATAGTCTATTGTCTGTTTTACTTCTAAATAGGTCGCACTCGTTAATAATAGGTTCATTTTACTTTATAATTCCAATGTTTTTGAAAAAAGACAGAAGTTAAAAGGCCTAACCATTGATGCTGTCTCACTTTTAAACCAAATCTAATACTTTTTGGTAGGTTATATGCTAATCCAAAGGTAAAAGAATAGGGTAGAGGTTCCCACCCAATCTCTCCCTCAAATAACTTAAACTGACTGGTAATATTTCCCCTTATACCATTAAAAATCTGATGACCTTGATAGGTGTAAAAAATATATATGTGATTATACTTTCCAATTTTGTTGTCGATACCTAATAGAAGGAAATCCATCTTATCCATTGGAGATGAATATAAGTTTCTGGCATACTTAATATTCAAGTGATGATTCTCATGTATCCTGGCCATTGCGTGAACCCCAATGGTTAATTTACGACTCATTTTATCTTCTGGAAATGACTGTGTTTTATACTCAATCTCAGTGCCCAATATAAAATTATGATGAAGTAATTTATGATAATTAAAAACTAATTCTCTATGTTTTGAATACGGAGAAGAATACGAAAACGAAGTATATTGATTTTTGTCCTTAAAAAATAGGATTAAATCTAATGATTGCCTTGATTTTACTCCTAACCATTGTGATTCCTGACCTAAAATACCCAATATTTTATTCTGGTTAGTGATACCAGTCTGACTCTTTTCAAAGAAATTTCTTCCCAAAAGTGGTTGTATTTCGTTACCTAACCTGATAAAATCAATATTTTGGCCATAAATTATGGTGTAATTTAATATCACGGCTATTAAAATAATTAATTGGTTTTTCATACTTCCTTGATTTTTCCTCAATATAGTTGGAAAGTAACAGTTACTTGTATCGGTGATTTTATGATAATGTTAGATTTATCCTAACTTTGTCCAAAAATAAATGCGTCAAAAGGTTATCTTCCAAGATTTAGGATTAACGGATTATTTTGATACCTGGCAGTACCAAACAGAAATTCACCAGAAACTTAAGGAAGAAAAAAAAATTATTAATAATCCTAATCCTTCACATACGCTTATTTTTTGTGAACATCATGCCGTTTTCACATTGGGTCGAAGCGGATTACAAGAAAATTTAATCGTTTCACCTGAATATTTAGCAGAAAATAATATTCAGTTTTATAAAATTAATCGTGGGGGTGATATAACCTACCATGGTCCTGGGCAAATTGTTGGCTATCCGATTTTTGATTTAGATCTCTTTTTTAATGATGTTCACAAATACGTTAGATTACTTGAAGAATCTGTTATTCAAACCCTTGAACATTATAATATAATAGGCTACAGAGAAGCAGGGTACACGGGTGTTTGGATCAATAGAGGAAATGAAAAGCGAAAAATATGTGCTATTGGGGTTCATTTAAGTCGTTGGATTTCATTACATGGTTTTGCATTTAATATCAATACAAATCTTGATCACTTCAACTTTATTATTCCTTGTGGCATTAAAGATGAAGGTAAATCTGTTACCTCTTTAGAAAAGGAGTTAGGTGCAAAGCAAAATATGGATGAGGTTAAGCACATTTTAAAAAACAAAATGTCATCTATTTTTGAATTTGATATGTTATAATTTCTATGAGTGTGGAAAATAAAGCTAAAAGAGTCGCTGAATCAAAATCTGTCATGACAGAAATGGTCATGCCGAATGATGCAAATCCTATGGGTAATCTCATGGGTGGGAATTTATTGAGATGGATGGATATTATCTCTAGTATTTGTGCAGGAAAACACTGTGAAAACCAAGTAGTTACTGTATCAGTAGATAATGTTGCCTTTAAAAAGCCTATTCATGTAGGTGATATAGTAACCATTGAGGCAATGGTTACACGTTCATTTAATACCTCGGTAGAAGTTTATGTGGAAGTTTATGCGGCGGATATAAAAGGACATAATTATAGACGATGTAATCATGCATATTATACCTTCGTTGCCCTCAGTACACCGGAGGGTAAACCTGTTCCCGTTCCTATGGTAATACCACTTACAGACAATGAAAATAAGTTATTTGATTCAGCGCCTCAAAGAAGGGACATGAGATTATTATTAGGAGGCAGATAAAATTTTGGATTAAATGATGAAGGTTCAAATGGTTCAAAAGGTATGGTCAATAGTGGGGAAAATTAAATTTTATTGGATTTTTCTATTGTTTTTAATAGCTGTTTCAGACGTTCGGCATTCTTCAAATTTTAATTCTTTTAAACCTATTGAAAATTTTTTCCTTATAAGACAATTTTTTAATGACGAATCAACGACAAAAAAATACATTGAATCATTAAAAATTATAATTAATACGGCTAATTTAAGATCGGTACCTAAAGGATTTGATGAATCCTGGACGCTTAGAGGTCCAAGTAAAATTGGGGCAAGAGTTAACGTGATTAAACCTGATCCAAAAAATAATCAAATTGTTTACCTTGGATTTTCATCGGGTGGATTATGGAAAACTATAGATGGTGGTCAAACCTGGAATCCTATTTTTGATAATTTCCCCTGGTTAGCCATAGCCGACATAAACATTGATCCGACAAATAGTAAAATTATTTATGTTGCCACAGGAGATCCTAATATTTCTGGCTATCCTTTTGTTGGCGACGGCGTATATAAAAGTGTTGACGGTGGTCAAACCTGGAAAAATATAGGGCCTGCTGGCACACAGGTTATTTCCAAAATACTAATTAATCCTCTTTATCCTCTCATTTTATATGCCTCTAGTATGGGCTTACCATTTCAACGAGACAAATTAAGAGGCATTTATAAAAGTATAAATGGTGGAATTACCTGGGAAAAAGTTTGGCACGTCGCTGATGATACAGGTATTATTGACTTGATTTTTGATCCTTTTAATCCTAATGTTATTTATGCTTCTTCCTGGCCAAGAGTTAGAAATAATAGAGAAAGTTTATTGTCAGGTATAAATGCCACTATTTTCAAAAGTGTAGATGGCGGTAATTCCTGGACTAAATCTGATAATGGATTAAAGTTTGGCCCAAAGGGTAGAATTGGTCTTGTGGCCAGCAAACTAACCCCAAATTTGCTTTTTTCTATTGTCATTGGTGAAAATAATGAGTGGGAAGGTTTCTATAAATCAGTAAATGGAGGAGGCACCTGGGTAAATCTTTTAACAAATACAGGTAGTAATTCTTTACCAGATAATGCTATGGGGGGATTTGGTTGGTATTTTGGTAAAATTGAAGTAAATCCTAAAAATGACAAGGATTTATTTATTCTTGGTGTCGATCTTTGGCGATCTAAAGATGGTGGTGGTACTTGGTTTTTAGGCGCTCCTCCATGGTATGAAAACAAAGTTCATGCTGATAAACACGATTTGGTTTTTCTTAATGAAACCGATGTATTACTCGCTTCTGATGGTGGGGTGTATCAATCAAAAGATAATGGGCAGAGTTGGAGTGATTACGAGGAGGTTCCCGCTACTCAATTTTATAGAATTGCTTCAAATCCACATGAACCAAATGCCTATTATGGAGGTGCTCAGGACCACGGTACATTGAAAGGTGAAAATCCTCAAAATTGGGTTAGGTTGTTCGGTGGTGACGGCTTTCAACAGGTTTTCGATCCTAAAAATGATAATATCTTCTATACCCTTACCCAAAATGGAAGTATTTTGGTAAGTACCAATAAAGGATTGTCATTTAACACGGCAATGAATGGCATTGATAAATTTGAACCAGTCTCCTGGGATGCACCACTCATTGGAAGTTTTTTTAATTCCAATACATTATACACAGGTACCTCCAGAGTTTATAAAAATACTGAAGGAGCCAATGCTTCCTGGAAAGCAATAAGTAATGATTTAACAGATGGTAATATATATGGTGCCAGGTTTCATAATATTACAAGTATAAACGAATCGACTAAATTACAAGGATTAATCTATGCTGGTACTTCGGACGCTAATTGTTGGAGATTTGATTCCGAAACAAATATTTGGACGAATATTTCGAATGGATTACCTGAAAGATATATAACCTCTGTGCAAGCATCGCCTTTTTTTACTGATAACGTTTATGTTACGCTCTCTGGTTATAAAGATAATGATTGGCAATCTCACATTTTTGTATCAAAAGAAAGAGGGGATAAATGGAGGTCTATAAAAGGTGATTTACCTTATATTTCTATTAATGACCTGGTCATTATTCCCAATCATGCAGATTCTTTGTTATTCGTAGCTACCGATGCTGGGGTATATGGATCTGTTAACGGTGGATTTAACTGGCATAAACTTGGTACAAATTTACCCATGGTGGCCGTTTATGATTTACATTACGTACCTGAAAAAATGGAATTAATTGCAGGTACTTTTGGCAGATCTATTCATACCTATAATTTAAAAACATTACTAGAAAAAAAATATTCTATAAAGGTATCTCCTACCAATCTTTCCATACCTTCAATAGGAGGTAATTTTCCTTTAAATATTGTATCTAATACGCAATGGAGCATTTATAAGTCTAGCTCTTTCATACGAATTACCCCCACTTCGGGTGTCGATAATAGTTCTGTAAGTGTGATTTGTGAACCCAATAACAGCGTATTACCCAGAACTGATAAAATAGTGGTCAAAGGAACGGGCGTAGATTCAACGATTGTGTTGTTAACTCAAAATGGAGTATTACCTACTTTTACCGTTTCACCTCAAAATATAAGTTTTACTTCTGGTAATCAAAGTCAAAAAATATCTATAGTGACGAATACCTCCTGGCGGGTATTCAAAAATGTAGATTTTATTAATACAAATGTTATTACGGGTTCGGGTAATGCGTCTATTGATGTTACCAGTTCTCTTAACTCAAATGGTACCTCAAGAACTGGATTATTAAAATTTCTTCCAAATGGAATGGATACTATTTTTGTAAAAATAACACAGGCGGGAAATGCGGTATCTGTTAATAATGAAGTAAGTAAAAAATATTCTCCTTTTCAGGTATTTCCCAACCCAATGCTAAATGATTTAATAACCTTAAAAAAGACCAATAGTTTATTTGAGGAATCTACCACCGTTTCCCTGTATCAGGTGAACGGATATTTGATTAAAAGCTATCAAGTACCCATATTTAGTGGAGAGAAGGTAATTAGTTTACCTCAATTATCCAACGGTATTTATCTATTGGTCGTACGAAATAGTAAAAATCAAATAATTCATTCAGAAAAATTAGTGAAATAAATTAATCTACTCTGCCATTTCTATGTACAATCGTCGCAGTAGGTTGCTGGGTACCCATTATTATTACATCCTGAATATTTACATGATTTGGTCTGGATGCCATAAAATAGATTGTTTCAGCGATATCAAAGGCTGTTAAGGGATTAAAATCACTGTAAATATTAGCTCTTTCTTTATCTCCATCAAATCTGACCATTGCAAATTCAGTATCTTCAACATGACCAGGTGAGATAGAAGATACTCTGATATTGTGGGTATGTAAATCAATTCTCATACCTTCAGTAAGTGCAATCACAGCTGCTTTGCTTGCACAATAAACATTGCCATTTGGATAAGTTTGTTTACCTGCTATGGATCCCAAATTAATGATAAAGCCACTTTTTTCTTTCATCATTAGGGGAATAATAGCTCTTGAAACATAAATAAGACCTTTAACATTGGTATCAATCATTTCCTCCCAATGAGCTAAATTTCCTTCCTGAAAGGGGGCAAATCCTTTTGCTTTGCCTGCGTTATTTAGCAGAAAATCTATCTTTCTCCATGCTTCCGGCAAAGTAGAAAATGCTTTACTTACCTCTACTTCATTTCTAATATCCAAGGTTATTAATAAAATATCGATAGGATACATTGATTTTATCTGATGAGCAACCTCCTCTAATTTTTCTTTTCTTCTGGCTAATAAAATTAAAGAATAACCTTTACTGGCAAAATAATAAGCCGTGGCAAGCCCGATACCGGCGTTAGCACCGGTGATACAGGCTATTTTTCCTTTATTTACTTTATCGAAGGGTAGTATATTGTTCACAGTATTTTTGATTAAATAGTATCAACTTCAAATGCAAGATCATTTTCAGGTATCTTGAGTTCAGGGTTATTTTGAATGGCTTTTAAATAAAACTCTCTGGCAATTTTTTTCTCTCCTTCATAAAGGTAGAAAGTAGCAAGATCGTAATATGCAAATTTATGATTTGGTAAAACTTCAATGGTTTTCAGGTAATATTCTAATGCCTTATACGGCTTGTTAGAAATATTACTTAAATAAATGGCGTAGGTATATAAAGCTTCTTTAGGAAATGAAGATTGTTTTATGCACTGCTTTAACAAACTTCCTGCCCTTTCCATTTTTTCTGGGAAATGTGTTATTAGGATACTTGCCAATTCATACAATGATTCTCCATGATTTGGTTCAATAAGCAATAGTTCCTCTAAAACAGTTTTTGCCTCTTCCCATTTCTTTTGACTTAGTAAAATTTTAGATAAAGCTAATTTTGCCTCTGTCTGATGTCCATTTCTTTCAATAAAATGTTGTAGGAAACCAATTTTTTGATGTTCATTTTCGGCTTCTCTTAATACAAGTTTTAAATGAAAAAATTGTCGTTCAACATCTGTAGGATATTGTTTTTCAATTTGTTTATACAATGAAGTAGCTGCTTCTAAGGAAGATTCTGTTTCAACAGTAGGTAATACATGCTCTTCTACTTCCTGTTCTTCTTGTTTTTCCTCTTCCTCCTTTATAGTAATTTCTTCTTTTTCTTCATCCTCCTCCTCTTTTACTATTTCTTCCACCTTAGTGACTGAAGTTTCGAAAGTAAACGAATCCTCAGGTTCAGCATTTTCGGTGCGAGGAATCGTTAAATCAGTGGTTCCAATGGGTAAAGTTGGTATAAATTCAGAAATTTCCTCACTCACAGAATCTTCGTTCGATGAACTCATGAAATTAAACTCACCGCTATCTATTTCAGAGGACGGGGCAACATCAATTTCCTCCTCTTCAAAAACCGTATATTCTGGAATTGAAAAAGGTGGAGGAAAGCTGAGGTCATTTTCTAGGATTTGCTCTGGTTCATCCTCTAAAAATAAATTATCCTGAAAAGGGAATTCAATTAATTGGTCTTGCAGTAATTGATATTTATTTTTTAACGATCTGCATTCAACGAGAGATGGTGGCAAAAACTTTCTTAAGTGCCTTAAAGTTTCGCCCGCTTCTGAAGAAAGCATTCTCAATAAATTGGAATGATTTTCAAATTCCATTTTCTCAGCCTCATCAGCTCTTATCTCGGTTTTCCGACTCCTGGCCTCTAAATATTGACTTTGCCAATAATTTATATAGGGTATGATATCTCCAATTTTATCAATGGTTGTTGGTACTTCCTTAAGTTCACTTGTCATAGGATCAGATTCAGTTCCGTTTACCAATATTGGAACTAAATTATTAGCCTTCCTGGTAACTAATGATAAGGTGTTCTGCATGCACGAAAGGGATCGTAAAAAATTTACACTAATCAAAAGCACGATGGGGCCATCAAAATTTTCCAACTGATTATAAATCGATGGTTCTGAATGGCTGTTTGAGCTAACTAGTTTAAACTGGATATTGGTATTTTTAAAATCCTGTAGGATCTTATTAACGGATGCTTGATTTTCCTGACAATATGCTAAGGCTACCACTTGATTCATGATAATTATGATTTATTTATTGGAAATATTAAGTAATTTTTCAATGGATTCTTCAAAATCTCTTTTAAAAAATTCATATTGACTTGTGGCTGGACCATTAAAACCAGTATGAATTTTTACAACCCTATTATTTTCATCCAAAATTAACAAGGTCGGAAAAGCTGTTATCCCATTCAACATAGGTAAAACTTTCGATGCTTCCTTTTTATTATATGATCCAGCCCACAATATAGGATAAGGTATCTTTAATCTTGTCTTATAAGAAGATAAAATGGGCAGCACTTTTTCTCTTTCTGAATAACGTTCAAAAGCTAATCCAATAAAAGATATATTTTTCTCTTTATTTTTTGAAAGATAGTCTAATAAAAAATTAGTTTCGTCCAAACAATTGGGACACCACGTGCCAAATAATTGAATAATTTTCACTTTATCTTTGATGTCATTTAATGAAACAAGATTTCCATCAATATCAGGAAATTCAAAAGTAAGAGGCTGATCACTTACTAATTGTGTAATTGAGTTAGGATCTCGTAATATCCTATTTTTTTGCGGCTTTGCTTTCCAGATGGTTTGATAATGTTTACCTGACCTGAAAATACCATTTATGGTAGAATCAGGATTAATTTTTCCTTCGAATAAGAAAGCATGAGACCCATCAAATACGGATAAATATAATTTATTTAGCTGAACAGTACCTTCTAAATATCTATAATCTCCTGTTTCAGTTAAAAAAGTTCCCGTTAGATAATTCCCGGTTTGTTTGAATTCAGCTACTCCCGGATAAGGATCTTCACCCTCAACAAGACCAAATTCAGTTTCCCATGAACCAGTTAAATTCATAATAGGTTCTTTTTTTAGCTGGGTAAATCTATGGTTTTGTCCAAATTTTGCTACAAATGGAATTTTATTAAATTCAGTTCTATAATTAATAACCCATTCTCCCTCCATGACATTTTCCTCATATAAACCATGTAAATAGGTATCATAAGTAGGGAAATTAATTCTAAAGGTGTCTTTTGCTAAATATTTATCCCTACCAAAATATATCTCCGAAGCTCTGATTTTTTCAGTTCCATTTATGAGATCCATAACAAAACTGTCTTCCCTAATATAGGTAATCTCAAAGGTAAATGGTAATTCACCATCTGTAACCTCATCAAATTTAAGATTTAACTTTTCAGGAAGAGGTTCTCCTTTAGGATTTGAACTAACAGGCCTTGAATCTAGTTTCAAAACGCCCCTCCATGATCCATTGGGTAATCTTGAAAAATGATCATCTGTCACTAAACAAGACGTACAAAGCAATAAAATGGTAAGGGAAGAAAATAAATTCAATGTGATTAATCTCATGTAAGTATCTCAATTATTTGATGTTCACTAATCGTGCAAAAATATACACTTTTCAGCTAAAAATATTATAATAGTCGGTAAATAAAATAGATATCTTAAAAACCCACAGCAAGAAAATCAATGTTAAGGCAATATTCTCTCAGAATATCTAATTTTAATCATTTTATTTAATACTGAATATTTAACATCAAAAATAATATCCCTTGTTTTAAGCACCTTTTTCGCCAACGAAATAATGTTCTTTTTTATCAAACAGAATATTAAATGTGGTCAAACTACCATAAATTTTTGTTATATATTGTTGCAAGATAATTTTATCCTCTTCACTTAAAATATTATGGTTATTAATTTTCTGTTCCATAACCCTCAGCCTTTCTCTGGTCATAATAATTTTCTGAAAAAAAGTTTCTATGGGAATTTCTTTATTCTTGAGTGTTTTGTCGAATGGCTGCATAATAAGCAGGCCATTTTTCCATCTATCACCTAAATCAGGATTATCCTGTATAAGATTATAGTTTTTCAAAATCCTGAGTAAACTTTTTTCTGCTTCACTATAGGTAATGACCTCCTCAGCGGGAATATGCTCTATCACTTCCCATTTATCGTAATCTTTTCCAACTTGTTTAACGCCATACAGCATAAAGCAAACATCGTAGGAAATAGCGTATAATTTTACTATAACACCATCACCAAAAGCAGGGTGATTAACTCTGGAGCCAACCCCAAGATAATTTTTTTCCATTTTACATTTTTTATGAAGCAAAAATAGGAAGGTAATTTTTATAATTTGTATTTAGAATGTTCAGAAATGGTGAAAATTTAGTCTATTTTGATAAATTTGCATGATGAAAAGGAACACGCTATTCTTAAGAACGATTAATAGAGACTTGGTTGAAAGGCCTCCAGTTTGGTTAATGCGGCAAGCGGGAAGAATTTTACCTGAATATAAAGCAATCAGAGAGAAACTAATCGGTTTCAAAGAGTTGGTAAAATCGCCTGAATTGGCTGCCGAGGTAACTTTACAGCCTGTTGACTTGCTCAAAGTTGATGCCGCTATCTTATTCAGTGATATTTTGGTCATTCCGGAGGCAATGGGCCTAGATTATGAAATGATTGAAGCCAGAGGTCCGTTTTTTCCAAAAACAATTCAATCAAAGAATGATATTGATCAGCTTTTAAGTGGTGAGGCTGCTGCTGAAAGACTGGATTACGTGTATAATACTATCTCAGAAATCAATAAATATATACCTGAAAATATTCCTTTAATAGGTTTTGCAGGAGCGCCATGGACTATATTGGCCTATATGATAGAGGGAAAGGGGAGTAAGACCTTTTCTGTAGCGAAAAAATTTCTTTATGCAGAACCTGAATGGTCTCATTCTTTATTGGATAAAATTACGGATAGTACCATACATTATTTAAGGAATCAAGTTAATGCGGGAGTTCAAACTCTTCAATTGTTCGATTCCTGGGCCGGCCTTTTGAGTATGGAGCAATTTAACACCTTTTCTTTACCGTATATGCAACGGATAAAAGAGGCCATTCCTGTAGTTCCCATTACTATTTTTGCTAAGGGTGCAATGATTCAACTACAAGATATTGCTGCAATCAAGCCAGCGGTAATTGGCATTGATTGGAATATTTCTCCATTAAAAGTGCGACAATGGTTGGGCACAGATACTGTCTTACAAGGAAATATGGATCCTTGCTTGCTTTATGCTAAACCTCAACATGTTTTTGATGAAACGGTCAAAATGTGTAGGGAATTTGGACGAAACCATATTGCTAATTTAGGTCATGGCGTTTATCCAGATACCCCTTTAGAGGGTGTAAAAGCTTTTATTGCCGCGGTGAAAAGTACTAGTTATGTTGAATAATGGGAATTTTGTATAAATTTGCACCGTTTTAATTTTCTTCCGGGTTTAATTAATGATTTATGAGTTGGTTCAAAAGATTGAAGGAAGGCATACAAACTGCCACTAGAAATAAGAAGGAAGCACCGGAGGGACTTTGGTATAAATGCGACCGTTGTAAAGAAACCTCTACTGCAAAGGAGCTTAGAGAGAATTTCCATAAATGTCCTAAATGTAATTACCATACCAGAATTGGTTCCGATGATTATTTTGACATTATTTTCGATGCAGAATATCAACTTTTACACGAAGAATTAAAATCGAAAGATGCTCTTTCTTTCGAAGATGTAAAATCTTATCCTCAAAGATTAGAAGAAGCTTATAAGAAAAATAGTGTTTCTGATGCTATTACAGTGGCACTAGGTGATATTGAAGGTAATAAATTAGTCATTGCCTGTATGGATTTTAGTTTCATTGGAGGTTCTATGGGTTCAGTCGTTGGTGAACGTATTTCTCGAGCCATTGATTCAGCTATTGCTTCCAGGTGTCCATTGTTGATTATTAGTAAATCTGGTGGTGCCCGTATGATGGAATCAGCATATTCCCTCATGCAAATGGCTAAAACTTCAGCAAAACTTACCCTGCTTGCCCGTGCTGGCTATCCATTTTTTAGTTTGATGACGGACCCAACCACAGGCGGAGTTACCGCTTCATTCGCTATGCTCGGTGATATTAATATGGCAGAACCGGAATGCTTGATTGGTTTTGCTGGTCCAAGGGTTATCAAAGAAACTATTAAACGAGAACTTCCGGAAGGATTTCAAACAGCAGAGTTTTTGCTTGAAAAGGGTTTCCTGGATTTTATTGTGGATAGAAAGAACCTTAAAGATACAATGAGGCATTTATTGGTTCTTTTTGCTAAAAATTAAAGCTTTAATTTTTATATGCTTCTAAACCTCCTTTAAGGGAGTAAACTTTTTTCTTGCCGTCTGTTAGTTGTTGAAAAATTTGTGCAGCTTGTCGGCTTCTCCTCCCTGTCTGACAGTAAAAAAGTATTTCTTTTTCCTCGTAAATTATTTTGTGGTACTCTTCTTTCATTTCAGATAATGGGATATGAATACCTCCAATATTTACTCTATTCCTCTCTTCTTCTGTTCGTACATCAATTAATTGATAATTTTTGAAGTTTTCTTCCCAATGTTCAGAATATTCAATTTCGTTAATGGCTGAAGGAATGCAATAGTTTTGGATGGGAATAATTTCATTAATTACGAACGGAATAGGGTTATTTAAATAGATTTTATGACTATCCATAGACAATGCATCAAAAATCCAGGTTGAATTTACAATAAGTTCGCCCAAACCTGTGATTAGCTTAATTACTTCCAATGCTTGAACACTTCCAATGATTCCAGGCAATACCCCGAGAACGCCGCCTTCTGCACAAGAAGGTATAACACCTGATTCCGGAGGTTCCGGATATATATTCCTGTAATTACAGCTCCTTTTGTTGTCCAAAAGTACATTAAAGCTTGAAACCTGACCTTCATACTGGAAAACAGCACCATAGATATACGGTTTATCCATAATAACGCAAGCGTCATTTAATAAATATCTCGTAGCAAAATTATCAGAACCATCCACAATAACATCATAATCAGACATAATCGATGTGACATTTTCATAATCAATGGCCTTATTAAATACTTCAATATTGACAAAGGGATGAAGTTTTTTAATTTTTTCTCCTGCTACGATAGCTTTATGTTTGCCAACATCAGATTCATCAAACAATATCTGTCTGTGTAAATTTTCAATCTCAATAATATCAAAATCCACTATTCCTATTTTACCAATCCCTGCTGCTGCAAGATATAAAAGAATAGGACAACCAAGACCTCCGGCTCCCACGACTAAAACAGTAGATTTTTTTAATGCCATCTGGGCATTTTCATCAAATCCAGGCAATTGTAAATGACGTTTATATCTTAACCATTCCGTTGGTGATAAAAATTCATGATACGTCATTGCCAGTTAATTACAGGTTTGTTTAGTATTTTCTCTAAATGCAACTGGGTTATTTCACCCATAGTAACTGCTTGTTTAAATGCTATATCACCATGTAATTGAAACAATTCATTCCCTAATTGCCTGGTTTTATCTTTCGTTGAAATTTCATCCATTCTAAAAATCCTAAACAGACTATTTACTCTGTCCTGCTCAGTTCTAATTCTTTCAGAAATAAGACTTCTTTCTTCCATTTGATATTGTTTAACCGACTCAGGGCCAATATTATTGATACCAAGGGTAATTATAGGGTTGTTTTCTTTGAAATATTGAGGTTGATAGAATCTTTTTGAACCTTCAAATGTTTGTTGATCAAAGTCTATGGCTCTCATTCTATATTGGTTACCTTCAATATCAGGCGTAATATCTACAACGTAATTGTATGATCTCATGTCACCGAGTAACCTTGCAAAGCACCTTTCGTTAAATTTTACAAATTCTTTAATAATTCTTATCTGATTAAAAAGATCAGTATTTAAGCGTCTATTGATAAAATCGTCCCCGGGAATCCCTGCAATATGTTCTTCTATAAGCGTTTCACCATCAATTAGATAGTAGAAAAAATTTGGAGAAAGAAGAGATTCTAATTCTAAGCCATAAACCCTTGATGCATCTGATATTTTGACGTAAAAATGGTCGTAATTATCATTCAGCCTATTAATAATTCTAATGCGAAAAGGCTTTGAATTTCCAAAGGTACAAAAATCAATTCTGGCAATGGTTAAATGATCCATCACACTTATATCGCCACCTGTTTTTAACAGTGCATAAATAAGTTTAAGGCCATTATAAATTTCAGTTTGAGCTGATTCATGATAAAAAACAGATTCCCAGCCCGTGTCTTTATCGTTTTGACCCATTACAGGAATCGTGGCTTCGTATCGAAGTAAATCGCAATATTGAAGAGGAAGTTTGCTTACTCTATTATAGTAAGACAGATAGGCTAATAACCTTTCACCAATAGGATATCTGATTTTTTTTCTCGACGGAATATTTCCAAGCATAACAAGTCATTTCTATGAAATTACACGGCTCCGTCTTTAATTTCTTCAACAATTTCTGGATTTAGTAGTGTACTTACATCACCAAAGCCTTCAGTTTCGCCACCGGCCACTTTTCGTAGTATTCTTCTCATTATTTTACCTGATCTGGTTTTGGGAAGTCCGGAAACCAATTGAATTTTATCAGGCTTTGCAATGGCACCAATTTGTTTGGCCACAACCTCTGCGATTTCCTTTTTCAAAACAGCTTCATCGATATTAAAATCTACAGGTATTACATAGGCATAAATTCCCTGTCCTTTAATATCATGAGGAAAGCCAACCACGGCTGATTCCACTACATGAGGATGACGATTTATGGCATTTTCTACCTCTGCTGTACCTAATCTATGTCCAGATACATTTATAACATCATCCACTCTTCCAATAATTCGGTAATTTCCGTCTTTATCCCGTTTTGCACCATCGCCGGTAAAATAGTACCCTGGATAGAGTGAGAAATAGGTTTGTCTGCACCTTTCATGATCGCCGTAGGTTGTTCTAAGAATGGAAGGCCAGGGAAACTTGATACACAATAACCCTTCTACCTCATTTCCCTCTAATTCAACTCCGTCTGCAGACAACAGTACGGGCTGAATACCAGGTAATGGTTTAGTAGCATAACTTGGAATTGAGGGGGTAATACCTGCTAAAGTAGAAATCATAATACCACCCGTTTCCGTTTGCCACCAGGTATCAACGATTGGGCATCTTTTTTTTCCAACTTTTTCGTTATACCAATGCCAGGCTTCTTCATTGATTGGTTCACCTACACTTCCCAAAACTTTCAGACTCTTTAACTCATATTTCTCCATAAAAGAATTTCCGTAAGCCATTAACGCTCTGATGGCTGTTGGTGCCGTATAAAAATGAGTAACATTATATTTGTCACAAATCTCCCAGAATCTTCCGGCATCTGGATAAGTTGGTACACCCTCAAACATGAGGGAGGTAGCACCTACAAGGAGGGGCCCATAAACAATATAAGAATGTCCTGTTATCCAACCAATATCTGCGGTACACCAATACAAATCATTGTCCTTTATTTGAAACACCTGCTTGAAGGAATATGCAGTATAAACCATAAAACCACCACAAGTATGAACGACCCCTTTAGGTTTACCTGTTGAGCCAGACGTATATAAAATAAAAAGCATATCTTCAGAATCCATGGCTTCAGCCTCACACACATCTGATTGAGAAGGTACTACATCATGCCACCAAAGGTCGCGTTCCGGATACCATTTCACCTCATCTCCTGTATTTTTATAAACGAGTACGTTTTCTACACTTTGACAACCTGGTAATAACAAAGCATCATCAACGACTTGTTTTACGGCAATATGTTTTGCACCCCGATCATTAAAATCGGAACAAATAACCATTTTACATTGAGAATCTTCTATTCTGTCTGCCAGAGATTGTGCTGAAAAGCCAGCAAAAACTACAGAATGTATGGCACCAATTCTGGCACACGCTAAAATAGCAATTGCCAATTCCGGCACCATAGGCATATAAAAGCAAATTCTATCTCCTTTTTTTATGCCATATTGCTTTAAACTATTCGCCACCTTATTAACTTCTTGATATAAAGAAAGGTAGGTAAATGATCTTGGTGATTTATCAGGAGAATTGGGTTCCCAATAAAAAGCAATTTGATTAGATTTCTCAGGTAAATGTCTGTCAAGGCAATTTTCAGTAATATTCATTTTACCATTTACAAACCATTGGACGTTTGGCTCTGTGAAATTCCAGGATAAAACCTTGTCCCAACGTTTCTTCCAGGTAAAACCAGAGGCTATTTCCTCCCAAAACAACTCAGGTTGATGACAACTCTTATGGTATATTTCTTCAAACTGAGCAGTATCTTTAATTAATTCCATAATGTAGAATGTCTTTTTATTGTCTGAAAATTGAATGCTAAATATAAACATAGTCGTTTATAAATTCCTAATATTACTTCCGTTTTTATATATCTTTAAATTAAGTAGGCATTGATAAAGATTCTCCCTATTTTTCGTCGCTGAAAATTTTTACCATTATGTCATCTTCTTATTTATTAATCTTACCTTTTTGTTTTTTCCTTTTTGCCTGCCAGAATAAACCTAGTGATGAAGGAAATGAAATTTCTACCATACCTTTTACTACAAAGAAATTTAGTTCAAAATCAACACCTTGTCCTGATTCTTTAATTTCATGTGCTGAAGTTGAAATCAAAGTTCCATTTATTTTAAATCATCCATCAGCGGATTTAATTAATCAAAGAATTCTAAAAGAGTTATCCATGATCATGGAGAATCTTCCTCCTGATTTAAATTCCCTTCAGGATATTCCAACTAAAATAGATTCCTTTATTTCACAGCATAGAAGTTTTAGCAAGGAGGTTGATTTTCCTCAAATATGGAGTTTTAAAATCAATTTTGACATTCTTGAAAATAATGAAAACAGTTTGTCCATATTATTGAATAATAATATATATACGGGAGGTGCTCATCCATTAAATGATCTAAGTATCTTAACTTTTAATCCTGACAGTGGGAAAAAGGTGATTTTTTCGGATATTTTAAAAGACGAGAATTCACTGAAAAGTTTAATAGTACAAGAGTTTAGAAGAAAAAGAAATCTTTCAGATGCAGTTAATTTAACTGAGGAAGGATTCTATTCAAATGAATGGCCTCTACCGAAAAATTTCGCCTTATTAGCAAAAGGTCTTTATATTGTATATAATGCTTATGAAATAGGTCCTTATGTCCTGGGCACAACGGAACTTTTGATACCCATTGATGCTATTAAACCGCTTTTAAAAGACTAATTATGTTACCCAATCAAAATCCTACGCTTACCAGTTCCTGGTCTAAGTTAGAACAATTGGCTGAACCAGCCAAATCATTAAAAATGTCTTGTTTATTTCAAGAAAATGCAAATCGATTCGAGCAGTTTTCTATTGAAAAAGACGGTTTTCTTTTAGATTACTCTAAAAATATCATTAACACTGAAATTTTTAATAATCTACAAAAATTAGCCGTAGAATGTGGTCTCCAACAAGCCATAGATGCCATGTATAATGGTTCGAAAATTAATGTAACTGAAAATAGAGCTGTTCTTCATATAGCGCTAAGAAACCCGGCAAATACCGAAGTTAACCTGGAAGGTCATAACATCATGTCAGATATTGATCAGGTGAAGTTGAAAATGAAAAAATTTTCAACGGAGGTCAGGAACGGAAATTGGAAGGGTTTTACAGGTAAAAAAATTAAAAATATTGTTAATATTGGTATCGGTGGCTCCGACTTAGGTCCTTTAATGGTTTGTGAAGCGCTAAAGTCTTATGCAGATCCGGCTATTGACGTTTATTTTGTTTCAAATATCGATGCCAGCCATTTGGTTGAAACACTAAAAAAACTCGATCCAGAGGAAACATTATTTCTTGTGGCATCAAAAACTTTTACCACACAAGAAACCATGACTAACGCTTTCTCGGCCAGAGATTGGTTCTTAAATACAGCAAAAGACAGCAAGTACGTTGCAAAACATTTTATTGCGTTATCTACAAACGAAAAGGCGGTTACTGAATTTGGTATTGACGCAGAAAATATGTTCATTTTTTGGGACTGGGTTGGCGGTAGATATTCATTGACCAGTGCCATAGGGCTATCTATTTGTTTATACCTTGGATATGAGGTATTTGAGTCCTTACTTAAGGGTTTTCATTGGATGGATGAACATTTTAGAACTGAGAAATCCGAAAAAAATATGCCTGTTATATTGGCTTTGATTGGAATTTGGTATGTTAACTTTATGGGTGCGCAATCAGAAGCTATTTTACCTTATGATCAATATCTACATAGATTTGCCGCCTATTTTCAACAAGGAAATATGGAAAGTAATGGAAAATCTATAGATAGAAATGGCGAAAGAGTAAATTACGCTACCGGACCAGTGATCTGGGGTGAACCAGGTACTAATGGACAGCACGCTTTTTACCAACTTTTACATCAAGGTACAGGTTTTATTCCTTGCGATTTTATTGCCGCCGCTAAGCCGAAACATCAACTAAGTGACCATCACGAAAAATTAATGAGTAATTTTTTCGCTCAAACAGAAGCTTTGTTGAATGGAAAATCTCCTGAAATGGCCGAAATGGAATTACAAAAAGCAGGATTTTCCAATGATGCTGTTAAAAAGTTATTGCCATATAAGGTTTTTGAAGGAAATAAACCGTCAAATACTATCCTGATAGACGAATTAACCCCATTCAACCTTGGGAGACTTATAGCTCTTTATGAACATAAAATCTTTGTTCAAGGCGTTATTTGGAATGTTTTTAGCTTTGACCAGTGGGGCGTTGAACTCGGAAAACAATTGGCCAACAATATACTTCCTGAATTAACCTCTTCCGATACGGTATCAGAACATGACGGCTCAACGATAGGATTAATTTCATTTTACAAAAAGCATAAATTTTAATCTTTATGTAGTTTAAATTTATTATTTTTAGAATATTATTCTTAAAAATTAATTTTATGACACCTTTTTTGGCTGAATTTATTGGATCTGCTATTGTAATTAGTTTTGGTGCTGGAGTATGTGCTGGTTCAAGTTTAAAATCTACTATTTCTAACGGTTCCAATTGGTTGATTATTTGTCTGGCCTGGGGATTGGGAGTTACCTTAGGAATTTATGCAGTAGGGGATATTAGCGGTGCTCATCTTAATCCTACAGTAACTATTGCCCTAGCCATTCAGGGAAGTTTCCCATGGTCCGATGTGCCTGGCTATATTTTAGCCCAGGTTTTAGGATGTTTTACCGGAGCTTGTATGGTTGTTGTTCACTATTGGCCTCATTGGAAAGTTACAGAATCTCCTGATAGCATAAAGGGTGTTTTTTGTACTGGTCCTGCCATCAAGGCAACCGTTCCCAATCTTATCAGTGAGATTATAGGTACTTTTTTCCTAATTTTAGGTTTGTTATATATTGGAGCGAACGAGTTTACTCAAGGGCTAAAACCCTTTGCTGTTGGAGGATTGATCGTTGCTATTGGACTTTCATTTGGAGGTACAACAGGCTTTGCCATTAATCCAGCCAGAGATTTTGGTCCAAGATTAGCTCACTTTTTATTACCCATACCAGGGAAAGGTCACTCAGATTGGTCTTATGCATGGATTCCTGTGGTTGGTCCGGTCATAGGTGCTATCATTGCTGTATCATTTTACAGTTTTATTTTTTAAAATATGTCTTCTACATCAATCCCCAAAAGAAATGAATATATAAATAAAATACTAAACACTCCATTTGATTTAGTTGTTATTGGCGGAGGAATAACAGGTGCCGGTATCGCATGGGACGCTACACTAAGAGGTTTGAAGGTTTTATTGTTGGAACAAAATGATTTCGCCTCCGGAACAAGTAGCAAAAGCACTAAATTAATTCATGGTGGATTAAGGTATTTAAAACAATTAAAATTTAAACAGGTTTTTGAGGTTGGTAGAGAAAGGGCCATTGTCCATAATATAGCCAGATTTCTTGTAAGGCCTGAAAAAATGCTTCTTCCTATCTATGAAAATGGCTCGTTAAGCAGGATTATGGCCGCGTTAGCACTCACTGTTTATGATAGGCTGGCTGGGGTGGGTAAAGTGGATTCATTCTCTTACCATTCTAAAGAAAAAACTAAAAGTTTAGAGCCATTATTGCCTTTCAAACATTTATTAGGCTCCTTTTTATATGCAGAATACCAAACCGATGATCATAGATTAACCTGGACGCTTATTCAATCAGCTTTGAATAAAGATGCAATGTGTCTTAATTATGCAAAAGTTAATCAAATAAAGACAGATGAAAATCGCTCTATTAGGGCTGTTTGTTTTGAAGACACCATATCAGGAGAGATTTTTGAAATAAAAACATCGCTCGTTGTGAATGCTGCCGGTCCCTGGGTGGTTGATGTTATCTCATTGGATGCCTTTCCGCCTCAAATGGAATTACTTTTAAGTAAAGGCACACATATTGTGTTGGCACACAATAAATTTCCTCTTCAACAGGCTCTTTACTTTGATGATATTGAGAAAAAAAGAATGATTTTTGCCATTCCTAAAGGTAATACCACTTATGTAGGCACAACCGATGTAGAATACACGAAAGACAAAAATAAAATATACTCTTCCAATACTGAAATTGATTATTTAATAAAAACGTTACAGTCACTCTTTCCTCAACTTTCTATCAATGTGTCTGATATTATATCTACTTGGGTGGGGGTAAGGCCTCTCATAAAAGAGCCTGGAAAAGAATCTACTGAGGTATCAAGAAAAGACGAAATTTTTGTTTCTCTGTCAGGCTTGATTTCTATTGCCGGTGGTAAATTAACAGGTTTTAGGAAAATGGCAGAAAAAGTGGTTAATCTGTTGGTTAAATCTCATTTTAAAGATAAAGCTGGCCTAAAACGAAGCGGTGGAACAAAAAATACCTTGCTTGATGGTAACTCATTCAAATCAGAATCAGAACTTAACCATTATTTGGTCAACTTAAAGAAACAATTTAGTGATCTCGGTTTTGAACCTGAATTATCCTCCATTTTCTTGAAAAGGTACGGTGATAAAATGGATAAAATGATTGGTTTACTTAGGGAAACCCTTAACGTGGTAGATAAAATTGAATGGCTCCTTGAAGCAGAAATTAAGTATGGAATTTCACACGAAATGATTTATTTCCCTACTGATTTTATTCAAAGGCAATCGGGTATGTTATGGTTTGACAGACCGACATGTGTGCTTAAAAAAGAGTTCATTCTTTCTGTTTTTGCTATTGAATTTGGATGGGACAACATCAAACTATCTAAAGAAAGATTAAAATTGGATCAATTACTTGATTCTTCGCTTGATTTTAAGGATTAAATTACCGTATATTTATAAGAAAGATATGCTTGACTGTCAAAGAAACTTATTTTCCATACCTGATTCAATACATTATTTAAATTGTGCCTATATGTCTCCGCAACTTAAAGCGGTCGAGGATGTAGGTCATTCATCTTTAAAAAGGAAAAACGCTCCCTGGGAAATGCAAATTATGGATTTCTTTGAGCCGGTAGAAAAGTTAAAGGCTCTTTTTGCTACCTTAGTTCAGGCAAAAGATGCTAATAGAATCGCTATTATTCCCTCTGCATCTTACGGATTAAGTACCGTGGCGAGAAATTTACCGCTAAAAGCAGGACAAGAAATTATTGTGGTAGAGGGGCAATTTCCCAGCAATGTCTATCCATGGAAAAGAGAGGCTGACGCAAAGGGCGCTCTCTTAAAAATTGTCTCTGCACCCATAGGTGATAATAGAGGGGAAAATTGGAATGCCAGAATATTAGAGTCTATAAATGAAAATACGGCTGCCGTTGCATTAGGTAATATCCATTGGGCTGACGGTACAAAATTTGATTTACTTGAAATCAGGAAAAAAACAAACCAATATGGTGCCTGGTTGGTCATTGATGGCACTCAGTCGGTAGGAGCTCTCCCTATAAATGTTGAAGAACTTAAACCGGAAGCCTTAGTCTGTGGCGGTTACAAGTGGTTATTGGGTCCATACTCTCTTGGAATGGCCTACTTTTCACCTGTTTTAGATCATGGAATTCCCCTGGAGGAAAATTGGATAAATAGATATGGAAGCGAAGATTTTAGTACCCTAGTAAATTATCAGGAAAATTACCAAACGGGGGCGTCCAGGTATTCTGTGGGTGAACATAGTAATTTTCAACTAGTACCCATGTTGACGAAAGCGCTGGAACAATTAATTGCCTGGAATCCTGCTGAGATTCAAAATTATTGTATTCGTTTGATTGCGCCATATTTAGATGAATTACAATCTATGGGCATTTTTATTGAAAATGAAAAATGGCGTGCATCTCATCTTTTTGGTTTACACCTACCTGATTATATGTTGAATAAACCTATTCAATCTCTCTTACAACAAAATTATGTTTTTATATCCAGAAGAGGGAATGCTTTTAGAATATCTCCCCATTTATATAATTCACCTGCTGACATGGAGGCCTTAGTTTTTTGCTTTCAACAGATTCAATAGAATTATATTGAAATACATCTTTCTTTGACATTGATTTTATATTTTTGCAGGCTATGAAACTGAAAACTTTAGAAATTAAAGGCTTCAAAAGCTTTGCCAATCAAACTATTATTAACTTTAATGAAGAAGTTATAGGTATAGTAGGTCCTAATGGGTCTGGTAAGTCTAATATTGTTGATGCTATTCGGTGGGTTTTAGGGGAGCAGAAAAGTAGAGAGTTGCGTTTAGAGCAAATGCAGGACGTTATCTTTAATGGCACAAACAAGAGAAAACAAGCAGGTATAGCTCAGGTCACTTTGACCTTTGAAAATACAAAAAACTTACTCCCTACGGCCTATAATACCGTTGCAATTTCTCGTTTGTTGTATCGGAGTGGAGAAAGTGAATATCAGTTGAATGGCGTAAATTGTAGGTTAAAAGATATTACTAATCTTTTTTTGGACACAGGTATTGGATCCAATTCTTATGCGATAATTGCCCTGGGAATGGTTGACGATATCCTTGATGACAAAGAGGATTCGAGAAGAAAAATGTTCGAGCAGGCCGCTGGCGTATCTAAATATAAAATAAGGAAAAGAGAAGCTTTGTCGAAATTAAAATCTGCTTCTGAAGATTTAGATAGGGTAGAGGATCTTTTATTTGAAATTGATGGAAATTTAAAGAGTTTGGAGAAACAGGCCAAAAGAACTAAAAAGTATTTTGATCTCAAACATGAGTATAAAGAGTTAAGTATCGAACTGTCTCTGCTCAAAGTTAGTATCTTGAAAAAACAATATATTCAGTTTAAAAAAGATATTGACTTACTCGAAGATGAATACAGAGCCCTTGATTTTTCTATTCAGAAGGAAGAAGCTGCTTTAGAACAATTGAAAAAAACTCACTTAGACAAGGAAATTTGGCTCTCTGAACACCAAAAAGACTTAAATGAAGTTATTTCAAATCTAAGAAATCTTGAAAATGAAAAGAAACTAACTATCCAAAGACAACAGTTTTTTAGTGAAAATGAAAAGAAACTAGAGAGTGAAATTTCTGGGGCAGAAGATTTACTGTCCACACTTAAAGAAGAAATTGTTGAGGTAAATATTGAATTAAATCTTGAAAAAAGAGTTTCCTTTAGGTTAGAACAAGAATTAGAAGCTGCACAAAAGGAATTGGACGAAATTAAAAATAATCATTCCGATGCAAAAAGCTTGATGGATAATATCCTTTTAGAGCAAAATAAATTTGAGAAATCAGTTGTTGATCTTGAAAAATTAAAAGCGGTCAACCAATCGCAAATTGATAACTTATCAAAAGCAAACGAAACAAATCAAATCGAGCTTAATCAAATATTGACTTCAATGGATTCTTTATCTTCTGAGGTTGATAAACTAGTAGCGGATGAGTTAAACCAACAGGCATTTATTAATGGGTTGGACCATAAAGAACAAATTAGGTTAGAGAAGTTAGCTCAGCTTGAGATTCAAAAAGATAGCCATAATCAGGATTTAATTAAAATCAGGAGAGAGTTAGATGCCAGTAAAAATGAATTGAAGTTAACAAAAAGTATGGTAGACAACCTTGAAGGTTTTCCAGAATCTATTCATTTCCTTACAAAACAAAAGGAATGGAATAATAAAATACCTCTACTAACGGATATTATTTATGTTGATGAAAAATATAGGGTGGCCATTGAAAATTTTCTGGAACCTTTATTGAATTATTTTGTCGTTGCTGATTATCCTACAGCACTTCAGGCAGTGGATACCCTAATAAAAGCTCAAAAGGGAAAAGCAAATTTTTTCCTTCTATCGTCCTTTGAAAACTATATCCCACCTTTACTCCCCCAGTTATCTCATCAAAGAGCTATTGATTTAATTCAAGTGGATGAGCCCTATATCAAATTGTGTAATTATCTTCTTGAGGGCGTTTACATGGTTGAACCTAATCAATCTATAGCTCAGCTTCCTGAAAGTAATTTAATTTTTCTCCATATTAATGGTCAATTTACTCATAGAAAACATAGTCTTTCCGGGGGGTCAATAGGCTTATTTGAAGGTAAGAAGATAGGAAGAAAGAAAAACCTGGTATTTCTGGAAGAATCTATTAATAAAAAAGAAAAAGAAGAGGAGAGGTTAGTAGGGATTATTTTTCAGATAAAAAACGAAATCAGCGCAACACAATCCTTAAATATTCAAAAGGAGCTTTCTGACGAAAAACAAAAACTGCAGAAAATTATTCAGCAAAGAATGAGTACTCAGTCTAGAAAAGATGGTATTACACAGTTTGTTGAAGACCTGAGAATTAAAATGGAAAATACCCAACAACAAATTGAAACAGCATTCAGTCAACTGGAAAAAATAATGGGTTCTTTAGATATTGAACGGTCTCTTCTCGATAAAGCTAAAGAGAAAATAGCGTTAACCGATGGCAATTTTAGGGGTTTAGCAGAAAGATTAAGTAGCGTTTCTACTCTTTTTAATGAAAAAAATATACAGTTTTTACGTCAGGAAAATAAGGTAGAAGGATTTCAACGGGAGTTAAATAATAAAGAAAAGCAAATTATTGAAAGACAGAACACTATATCCCAAAATAAAATTATTCTGCAAAAATCTAAGCAGGAAAATGACTATTTAACGGCAAATCTGGTAAAATTTACAGATCATATACAAGAAATACTAACGGTTAAATCGTCAAGACAATTGAATATTAGCGAAGCTGAAACTCAGTTTTTTGAGGAAAGAAATCAAATTGTTACCCTCGAAAATTTTGTTCGACAACAAAATAAGGCGAGACAAGATAAACAGATCGCAGTAAATATTTTAAAAGAATCATTTAGTGATACTAAATTTGAAATTAGTTCGCTATCTCAAAGACTTAGAATTGAGTTTGAGGTGAATGTAAATGATATACTTAATATTGAACCTAAAGGGTTAGGATCGATAGAAGAACTTATACCTCAGGTAGAAAAAATGAAAGCCAAATTGGATAATTTTGGCGAAGTTAATCCATTAGCTATTGAAGCTTTTGATGAAATGCAACAGAGATATACCGATATTCTAACTCAAAAGAATGATATATTAGATGCAAAATTATCTTTAGAAAAGACCTTAAATGAGATTGAGCAAACTGCTACGGTAAGATTTTTAGAATCCTTTACTCAGGTAAGAACCCATTTTATTGAGGTTTTTAGAAGTTTATTTACTGACGATGATAATTGTGATTTAGTCTTGGTTGATCCTAATAATCCACTTGATTCAAAAATTGAAATTATTGCAAAACCTAAGGGTAAAAAACCACAATCTATTAGTCAGTTATCGGGCGGGGAAAAAACCCTTACTGCTATTGCCTTATTATTTTCTTTATATCTGCTGAAACCTGCGCCATTTTGTATTTTTGATGAAGTCGATGCTCCTTTGGATGACACCAATATTTCAAAGTTTAATAAGATTATAAAAAAGTTCTCAGGGGAATCACAATTTATTATCGTAACACACAATAAACTCACTATGGCTTCTGTACAAACTATTTATGGTGTTTTTATGGAAGAACAAGGTGTATCGGGTATAGCAGCCGTCGATTTAAGAGAATATCAAATTCAAGAAACCACCCTCTAAGCTTTTATTTGAAAAATGGTTTCATAGACTTAAAAGAAGAATGTAAACTATCATTTAATTTGTAAAATTCAACCCATTCATTTTGATTACTCTGTTGATAAACAGCAGGTAGATAATTGTATCTATCTTTTATAGGTTTTTTTGGTGTATTTCTAAGTTTGTCCTCTTCATAAATCCTTCTCAATTCTTTATTTAATTCATATTTTAAATATTTTTCCAATTTTAGTTTCAATGTTTCATTTAAGCTATTTTGAACTTGCAGGGACACAATAAAATTCTTAGAAATACAATCTTCAATATCAATAGTTACTTCAATTCCATCGGGAAAGCTATTTAAAATATTCGTAGTAGTAAACTCTTCCATTTTAATGTAAGATAACGGAATTAATCCTTTTACCTTAAAATAACAATCTTTATCACCACTTTGTAACCCTGTAAAATAAAAGGGTATATCTTTTAAAGTAAGGAAGATAGGCCAGAATATAAATTTTTTATCCTCATAACTTATCCACCAATTTAAATCATTCTTGCTATTTTCAATATCTTTAGCATGTAAACCATTAAAAGGTTTAATCTGAGTTCCAGAAATAATGCCATTCATATTGAAATAAAATAAATATTTTAATGAGGAAAATTGATAATCAGGAGCATTTCCAATATTTCCCGTTAATTTAAGACCAGCCGGTTTATTCTTTTTATCTACCGTTGTATAATTAAAGATTTGTAGCGGAGATTGGTTTGGCAAAGAAAAGAGGTTCATTTGAAATTTACTAAAATCAAATTTCACCACAAAATTATTCTGTTTGTTTACATTTCCTTGCCAGTATATAGGCATATTTTTGTGATAGGCAATTCCTTTATTCAATGTAACAGATTCCTTTTTTAAGCGTATTTGAAAGGCAATATTATTAAAAACCTGATCGGAACTTTTTATGCTATCCATATAAACTTTGCCAGACATTTCGATTCTATCAGGTATTAGTGATTGAAATGGGCGAGTTACTTTTTTACCTATAATTGGTATGATTTTATTAATTAAACTCGGTTTAGCATCTTCAACAACAACTTTTGTAGCACTTTGTGCTAATAAATCTGAGGAGGGTAATATAAAAGGAAACTGAGAAGCCCAAATATTTAAGGTACCTTTCAGCACGCCATTATCAAATAAATAATTATCCAGATTCAACAGACTTCCTTTAGTTCTTATGTTTAAATTCTGGTATTTAAAACGTAGATTATTAATCAACAGGCTGTTCAGTTTATAATTTCCTATAAGGTTGAAATTATCGAAAGAAGTACCTTTATATAAGAGTTTTGATGTTTTGAATTGGATGTTTACATCATAAGGAACTAATTCGGGAGAACTGATTTCAGGGTCATCTTGAACTTCTTTATTATAATTATTTTGTTTTAATGTTAGTTTTTCCCGTCGCAACTCGTTTGAAGCTATCCAATAATCTATGTTTGTTTTTTCAGCAGATACGGTAAATGAACCTTTTAAAGTTTTTAATGGACTAAAAAATGCCAGGATATTTGTTATTTTTCCTGAAATAGTCAAAGGATTACCATTATAGTTCCCTTTAACCAAAGGTAATGTCAGACCTTCTCTGGATAAAACGGCACTCAGTGTTTTGATAGATGCCCACTTATCTGATTCAGTCCATTTAAAATCCTTTAATGTTAATTCACCGTCCATTTTTACATTATCGAAATTTTTATCATCAACATCCGACATTTTACCTTGCATAAAAAGATTTGCTGTAACTAATCCTTTTAAATCACTACCTGAAAATACAGGAAGATACTTTTGAAGAGAACTAAGATGTAGCTCCCCCCTAATAAATCCATTTACATAAGGGTCATAAAATGGGTTTCTTAAATAAAGAGCCAAATTAAAATCTTTCCCTTCCATACAAGCCTCCATTTTGGGAATATATATCTCAAGATTTTTCAAATCATTAGAGTCATTACAAATGGATAGGTAGGACTGAATATCTGAGATACCTTCTGAATTAAAGTAATCTAAAATACTTCCGTTATTAATCTGAAGAAAACCATTAAAACCCGGATAAGCTCTGGGCGAAACTTGAAATGGCCCTTTAATACTTAGACCTAAGTTAAAATCTCCTTTAATTTGTTTTAACTGTCTGAAGGATGTTTTTTCCAGCGAAGGAAGTAATTGAACCAACTCACTGAATTTGTTATCAGGCGCATAAAGATTTAAATCGTAATAATAGTTTGTTGGATTTTTCTTTATTAACCCTTTTATCTGCAAGGATAGTTGATTAATCTGTATATCATTTTCTTTGATAACATATATTTTATTTATATTGTCTATATTGAAATCTACATCAAATGATAATTTTGCTTTTTCCATTATTTGTGATGAACCAATGGACATACTTACCTCATTTGCTCTGGTTTTAGTCTTTAAATTGTAAAAACTTGTACTTAAATCGCCTGAGCCTTTATGAGAAATACCATCTGCCTTAATATTAACTTTAGCATTTTCGTCTTCCAGTAATAAGAATCCATTGATGATTTCGATAGATTGCAACGCCAGATTAAAATTTACTTTTGCCGTTGAAAAACTATCTCTTGAATCATTAAATTCTTCAGCCAGAGGGACTTCATAGTTTTTCTGTCCTGAGGATGAAATTAATAATGTTAATTTAGGTTCATAAAATCTGATAGATCTAATATAAATGGGTCTTGAATTATCAATAACCGACCATATATCAACCGCAATATCGATGTATTTAACACTTAAAAGTTCCGAATTTCCTAAGGCTATACTTCCAAGAGTGGTGAAATTGGAAAATCTAACGTTTAGAAATGGAAAAGATCTAAACAATGAAAAATCGACACTGGAGAAATTAACTTGCTCGATAATGTCAATATCTATTGAATTAATTACTCGAAGGGCTAAGGGTTTTCTAAACAAGACAGGAAGCGAAGAACCTAACAGGACGAAAAACAAAAAGGCCAAAGTTAAATATCTATAATAGGGGTTACCCCATTTTAGCCTTATCCACTCTTTGAAAATATCTGTAAGATTGACTAATTTGACCTTAAAACTGGTTAAAATTGACTTCATAACACATATCTAACGATAATTTTTAAGAGTTAGTTTATTAAACACACTTTCATTTGTATCTTTACTAGAATTTTATAATTTCCGCTAAAGACAATCGTGAAAGAAAATAATAATTTCATTCTTATAGAGAATGACATAGATTTAAAGTTATTTGCTGACGCTCATCAGCAGGTTAAACAGTTTGGTATAGATACTGAATTTGTTGGTGAAAAAAGGTACAAACCGTTGATTTGCCTTATTCAAACAGCCTCTGAAATAGGGAATTATATTATTGATCCTTTGGTTATTTCAGATTTGTCTCCCTTTCTTCAATTGATTGAGAATCCAAATATTCTAAAAATTACGCATGCAGGCGACAATGATTATCGGGGTTTTTATCAAAATTTTGGCATTCTACCAAAGAATATTTTTGATACCCAAATTGCCTCCGCTTTTTTAGATGTCAAATATCCCATTTCCTTTAAAAAATTAGTTGAGACCGAATTTAATTATCATTTGGACAAATCACATACAGTTACTCAATGGGATCATAGGCCTTTGACGGATGATCAATTGCAATATGCATTAGATGATGTATTGCCTCTTATCGAGTTATATGAACGATTAACAGAAAGACTAATACAAAATGACAGATTATCCTGGGCACAGGAAGAGTTTAAGCAACTTGAATTAGTAAGTACTTATGCTAAATTGGTCGAAAGTGAAGTAGTCAGCAATCCTATGATTTATTCACTTTCTCTAAATGAAAGAATATTTTATCTTAGGTTGATGGTCTGGAGGGAAAATGTGGCAAAAGAAAGGAATGTAAATAAGGATATGGTCATTCCGGCAAAATATATACATACCCTGGTAAAAGGTATTAAATCTGGAAAAAATTACTTCAAAGATAATAGAAGGTTTCCAATCAATATTTCAAATGATTATTGGAAACTGTTTGATGATTTTTATAGGGAAAAACCCAGGGAAAATGAATTATTATTACTTTCTAACATAGGAAAGGAACCTGAGGAAGACCTGAGGGAAGAGGCAATAATAGATTTAATATACGGTGTTATTAAATATTATTGTATGGAAAATGGTATTTCAGCCTCCATTGCATTCACTAAAAATATGTTGAAGAACATGAGACAAAATGACAATTTGCATGCTGGTTTTGCTAACGGCTGGAGATCATCATTCTTTGGTATGGAATTTAATGAAATGCTAACTCAAAAGAAATCAGTTAATGTAATTTTTAAGAACGGTAAAATAATTATTGAATAAGTATGGGCTCATTGTGAAAAACGAAGTAGTTTCCCCCATTTTAACCGTCGATAATTTATCTATTTTTCGTAAGAAGGACAAAGAAAATCTGCTTCTTTTACACCCTTTATCTTTTACCATTTCTCAAAATGAAAGAGTTGGACTAGTTGGACATTCTGGATCTGGAAAGAGTATTACTATGAAGGCTATTCTGGATATACTTCCAGAAAACCTATTTATATCACAAAATAATCCAATTATTTTTCATAAAAAGGGTGATGCTAAAGTAATTTCATTTATTCCACAAAACGCACAATTAAATCTTAATCCTCTGATTACTTGTGGAAATCAATTACTTGAAGTGGTCAATCTGGTAAGTAAATTGTCCACTAAAAGAGAGAGATATGACCAATGTATAAATTGGCTTGAAAAGGTAGGACTATCTGATGCTGTCAGAATTTTTAATTCATATCCACATGAATTATCTGGCGGACAATTACAGCGAATAACGATGGCTATGGCCCTTATTCAAAAGCCATCCCTTATTTTAGCAGATGAACCCACAACGGCACTTGATCTAATCCTCCAGCATCAAGTTCTTACATTACTCTTTACCCTGGCAGATAGTATTCAGGCAGGTGTTCTAATTATAAGTCACGATGTTCATCTTATTTCAAAATGGACGAATACTTTGATTTATTTAGATAAGGGTAAGAAAGTTGATTATATCCCTCCATATCAGTTAAAACCCACTGAGCAAGTTAAAGTGGATTTTAGTAAGGAAATATTATTAAGCCTTAAAAATGTATCAGTAAAATTTATAAAAGGCTGGTTTAGTCCAACTTATTTTACCGCTTTGTCAAATATTAACTTAACCATCAAAAAGGGAGAATGTGTTGGTGTTATTGGTGTTTCTGGCTCAGGAAAAAGTACATTGGCTAAATTAATCTGCGGCCTGATTCCAAATTATGATGGTACTATCATTTTCACTAATCAAAAGGATAAAGGGCAATTGATTTTTCAGAATCCTTTTCTTTCTCTAAATCCTAAATTTCGTGTGGACGAAACATTAATTTCTTCTCTGAAGACTTTAAAGAATAAACATTTGTTAGGAAGGCAAAATCTTATTGAAATTCTGAATTTAGTTGGTTTGGATGAATCATTTTTATCCAAATTCCCTCAGGAATGTTCCGGCGGTGAACAGCAAAGGATAGCCATTGCCAGAGCCATTTGTGTGAATCCAAGTTTATTAATATTAGATGAATCACTGGCAAGTTTAGATGTTGAAAGACAGGTTTCTATTGTGAATTTACTGAATGAATTAAAGCAAAAAATTAATATTTCAATGTTGTTCATATCCCACGATATTAATATGGTTATGGCAGTGTGTGACTATATCTATGTTTTGTCTTCAGGGAGTGTTGTAGAATCAGGAAAAACTATTGAGCTTAGGGATAACCCAAAATCTGAAGTTACAAAAAGTCTTCTAGCTCATTTTTAGCTATAATCTTGCAACCTTTTTTGAAATTACTTAGTCTTTGATTGTATATTTGTGTTAATTAAAGCATTGTAAAGTGAAAAAAGAATTTAATGGGGAAACATGGATGCTAATTGTACTAATACTTTTAAGTATGGGTAGTTATTGGTACTTATATGAAAACAAGTCACAGCCCAATAAGGCCCATATAAATACTTCATTAGAGCTGTCTATGAGCGTAGAGGAAGAGAAAAATAATCTATCTAAATCTGTTGATTTTATTGATCAAAAAATCATAAAAAAATCAATCGAAATTATAAAAGAATGGTTGCCTGTTAATTAGTTCCATTCTACTCCCTTTACTTTTGTCCAATACCTGACGAGTCCACTTACGGTCATAAAACTTGGGTTTGCTAAACTATATCTCATAATCACCTGGTCGTCCATTTTGTTTTTCAGCCAAAGTTCTTCAACCATATCTTGAAAGGAATCTATAATTTTACTTATATCCGATTCGGTTTTTATCTTCTGCAGCACCCAGTCAGCATATTCTAATAAGGTATTTTCCAATGAGTTAAGATGTTCATGCACAGGTAATTGTACTAAGCCGAAATGAGTTAGATAAAGATATTTCGGATGAATATTTCTAATTAACTGAATAGACTTACACCAGTCTTCAATATGAATATCTGGAGGGGGACAAGGTGGGACTACGGGGCCAGTGCCAATGCAAACGCCTGCTACATCACCACCAAAAACGATGTTATTTACAGAAAAAGCGATATGATGAATAGCGTGTCCTGGTGTATGCAGTGATTTTATTTCAAATTCCCCTAAATGTATGCTTTCTAAATGCATCAGTGGGACTAGTCTGTCCTGTGAAATAGGTTCCATTACTCCCCATAATTTTTCCATAGACGCACCGTAAATCCTAACGGCAGACCCCCATAATTTTTCAGGATTATTTAAATGAGGTAAACCAGCGGGATGCACGTATATATTAGCTCCATGTTCTGCAAATTTCCATGCTGCACCTGCGTGATCAAAGTGAATATGAGAAATAAAGACATGCTTTATATCGGTTATAGCATAGCCAATTTTTTCTATTTCTAAGGTAAGTGTCTCAAATGTAGAGAACGGTCCAGTTTCAAATAAAATGGGACCTACGTCAGAATCCATTAAAAAGGCAGCAATAGACTCAGTAGCTCCTTGAAATTTTAAATCAATAATATGAACCATAGAAAGTTATTTAGAACCAGATATCTGCTTTATTACCATTAAGATATGACTTTACATCTATTGGTTTTTTTCCTGGAATTTGAAATTTATCCAGAGAAATGTAATGATCTCCAGTCTTTAAATATATAAATGTTTTGTTATCACTAAGATAATGTTTGTGCATAAAATCTACCCTGTTTTCAACTACTTTAGCGGATAAAATTTTTATTTCTCCTAACGTTGTTGTTAACCAGGCACCAGGAAATGGACTTAATCCGCGAATTAAATTGATAACCTCTACCGTTGTTTTAGATAAATCTATCTTTCCTGTTTCATGCTGTAATTTTGGAGCTATTTTAGTAGAACCTTTTTCCTGAGGAATAGACACAAAAGTTGGATTAAGGATATTTTTTAAAGAATCAATTACAAGATTTGCACCTACTAACATTAAGCGATCATGTAAAGAACCTAAATTATCCTCTGGCAGAATTTCAATGGATTTAGTAAGTATTATAGGTCCTGTATCTATATCTTGTCTTATAAAAAATGTGGTTACGCCTGTAGTTTTTTCCCCATTTATAATGGCCCAGTTAATAGGTGCGGCACCTCGGTAATCAGGTAATACAGAGGCATGTAAATTTATAGTTCCCAAGGGAGGTAAATTCCATAGGACCTCAGGAAGCATTCTAAAAGCTACAACAATGAATAGATCGGGTTTTAAATCGTTTACCGTTTGTAAGAAAGATTCATTTTTAAGATTAGTAGGCTGGAGAACCGGTATATTTAATGCTAAAGCAGCTTCTTTAACAGCTGAAGTTAACCATTCCTTTTTCCCTCTTCCCCCAAGTTTATCAGGTGCTGTTATTACCGCCGGGATGGTAAAACCTGAATCATGAAGTTTTAATAGGGTAGGGACCGCAAATGCCGGTGTACCCATAAATATAATACGCATTTTTTTGGCTAAATTTAATAATTTAACGAAGCTAATAAATTTTAGTTCTATACTCTTTCTTATATTACGATAAAAATGGAAAAATTCACTTTACCGCTGTCAAGCGAAATTACTTTATCTGGCATAAAATGGGAAATAGATAACCCAAAAGCTAATTTAATCCTTGTTCATGGTGCTGGAGAACATGTTGGGAGGTACGATCACTGGGCTAAATTATTTAATAATCAGCTAATTAATGTTTACGGCGTTGATCATTATGGACATGGTAATAGCCCTGGTGCCAGAGGACATTTAACTAATTATGACCTTTATTTTAACGAAATTACGGCGTTAAAAAAAATGGTTGATAACCAAGCCGATGGACTACCACTCCTTTTATACGGTCATAGCTTAGGTGGAAATATAGTTCTTACCTGGATCCTAGATCAAGAAAAATCAGTAGATTACGTCATTGTATCAGCTCCCTGGATTAAACTAAAGCTCGTTCCTCCAACATGGAAAATATCGCTGATGAAATGGCTTAGTGGTATTTTACCAGCATTAACTCAAAGTAATGAATTAGATCCTAATTGGTTGTCCAGAGATAAATTGGTCGTTGAACGTTATATAAATGACCCTTTAGTTCATAATAAAATTACGCTGTCGGCCGCCAATATTCTTTTCCAACGGGCAGGAATATTAGATACTTATAGTAAGCAAATAAGTGATAAGGTATTTATTATTCATGGTTTGGATGATAAAATAACAGACGCCGTTGCAAGCGAGGCTTTTGCTGCCAGAACAGGTATTGATTATCATGGCGTAAAGGGACTTTACCACGAGTTGCATAATGAACCTGAACAAATAGAAATATTTAATTATATTTGTAATTGGTTAAATAAAAACGGGTTATAGTATCATGCCGAAACGGTTTCCATTCTATCCACAACTTGAGGCAATGGATTGCGGATCAACTTGCTTGCGCATGGTTGCCAAATTTTATGGACGTTTCTATTCATTAGAGTATTTAAGGGAGATTAGTAATACTGGAAAAGATGGCGTTTCTCTCTTAGATCTAAGTGAGGCGGCAGAAGTTATTGGTTTGAAAACTTTAGCGGTAGAGGCTGATATTGTTCAATTACAAGATGTTATACCTAAACCATGTATAATAAATTGGGGTAATAATCATTTTGTTGTCGTTTATCACCAAGATTCATCTAAGGTCTGGATTGCCGATCCTGCACAGGGGAAATATAAATTAAATAATGATGAATTTATCCAAAAATGGATAGGTGAAGATGCGGATATAGATAGTTCAGGTATCGTTTTAATATGTCAAAGTACGCCTGATTTTTTTACTTTCAATGGCAAAGAACCTCAAAAGGGTAGTTGGCAATATGTTTCTAATTATTTTAAACAGTATAAAGCACTTATTTTTCAGATAATTATTGGTTTATTTTTGGGAAGTACTCTTCAGCTACTTTTTCCCTTTTTTATAAAAAGTATCGTTGATATTGGTATTAATAACAATGACTTATCTTTCATTGCGTTAGTCCTGATTGCGCAACTTATTTTATTTATAAGCCAGATATCAGTTGAATTTATTAGAAATTGGAATATACTGCATGTAGGAAGTAGGGTAAATATTAGTTTATTATCTGACTTTCTTATAAAGTTAACCAAACTACCCTTTAGATTTTTTGATACTAAATTGCCAGGAGATTTAATTCAGCGGTTTAATGATCACGAAAGGGTACAAAAATTCTTAAGTTCTACTTCGCTGATTTCTATTTTTTCAATATTGAATCTTCTTGCTTTTGGTGTTGTCCTTCTATTTTGGAATAAAGCCATTTTTACCATTTTTATCATTGGCTCATTGTTAAATATAGTTTGGGTTTTAGGTTTCATGAAGTGGAGGAAATCGCTTGATATAAAAAGATTTGAATATAATAGTGACAACCAAAATAGTATCAATGAGATGATTGCCGGCATGCAAGATATTAAGTTATTTAATGCTGAAAAGTTAAAAAGATGGTCATGGGAGAAGGTTCAGGCAAAATTATTTAATACTGAAACAGAAAATTTAAAACTGGAACAAGTTCAAAGAGCTGGTGCTTTGTTTTTCAATGAAACTAAAAATCTGTTAATTATATATCTGGTTGCTCAGGGTGTTCTAAATACAACACTCACGTTGGGTATGTTAGTAGCCATTCAATATATTATAGGTCAGCTGAATATGCAGATTAATCAATTAACTGAATTTTTAAAATCCATGCAAGATGCTAAAATTAGTTTAGAAAGAATCGGTGAAATTCATCTTAAAGAAAATGAATCAGTTATAGAGGAAAATAACAATGTATTTCCTTCTGAAGGAGATATCGTTTTGGAGAATGTAAACTTTAGTTACGCAGGAGTAAATTCCAACCCTAATATTAAGAATATTAACTTAGGTATTCCCAATGGTAAAATAACGGCTATTTTAGGTCCAAGTGGTAGTGGCAAAACTACTTTATTGAAAATTTTATTAAACCTGTATAAGCCAACCGAAGGAAATATAAAATTAGGAGAATTGAATCTATTATCTGTTAATCCCAGATTATGGCGAAGTAAAATCGGTGTAGTTATGCAAGATGGTCACCTATTTAGTGATAGCATTGCAAAAAATATTGCTTTAGGCGAAGAAATTATAGATAAGCGTAAACTTCAACAATCCATAAATATAGCTAATTTACAATCTTACATTGAGAATTTGCCGCTGGGTTACAATACAATGATTGGTCCTGAAGGTCAGGGCTTAAGTCAAGGTCAAAAGCAACGAATTCTTATAGCCAGAGCAGTCTATAAAAAACCCGATTTTCTTTTTTTTGATGAGGCCACCTCATCGCTTGATACCTTTAATGAAATGTTGATTTTGGAAAATATAAAGGCTGCTTTTAAAAACAAAACCATCATTATTGTTTCACATCGTTTGAGTACGGTGTTAAAAGCAGATCAAATCGTTGTTATGGAAGATGGTGAAATGATTGAGGTTGGGTCCCATGAGGAATTGACTTTTGTAAGAGGTGCATATTATCAATTAGTTAAAAATACATTGGAATTAGGATATTAGATGAAGAATGAAAATAATATAGAGGTTCTCAACGAAGAAATTCAAGAAATTCTTGGCACACCTCCTGGGTGGATACTTAGATTTGGTACATTAATTTTTTTAATTGTAATTGTTATTTTAATATGGTTATCCTATTGGATACAATACCCTGACGTTGTTGTAAGTGAAATAATTGTTTCATTTAATGATCCACCATCAAAACTCATATCTACTAAGTCAGGATATCTTAATAAATTACATGTCGTTCATAATCAGAAGGTAAAGAAAGGTCAATTATTGATTTCATATAATTCAGAGGCCAATTATCAAGATGTTTTATCTCTTTATGAAAAATTACTACAAGTTAAACAAACGAATCAATCATCTATTTTATCATTGTCTTTTAGTGAAAATTACAATATTGGGGAATTACAGAAATATTTATTTCAATTTCTCGATAAACAAAATCAATATAGTTTAAGGGTAAAAGGGATATCTGAAGTAACGAATAAAAGTGACAAACAGAAACAAATCAGCTCTTTAGAGAATGGTATAGAGTATTCTACAAATCTGAGGGATAATTTAGCCGTACAGATTGAAAATACACAAATTCAGTTGAAGAATGAGGAAGCTATGGTTAAAATGGATAAATTATCACAATCTGAATTAAATAAAACAAGAGATAAATTAACTGTTCTTTCGTCGAACTTAAATGCTACCGAGGCTGAAATAAAAGATAAACAATTTAAAATTAGTAATTTAAGATCGGATTTAGTTGGTTTAAGTGTTAGCAGTGTAAAGGGTAGGGAAGTCGCACTTTCAGAAATGAATGCTGCATTTGTTCAATTTAAATCTAATGTATCCCAATGGATTTCTTCGCATTTGATTATTTCACCCACAGATGGAACGGTACAGGTTACGAATAAATTTCTCAAATCTGGTCAATATGTCAATAAAGATGAACCATTATTAATTATTATTCCGCCTCAATCAAATAAGATGAAAGGAATAATGAACGTTCCGTTTAATGAAAGTGGAAACATCAAAAGAAATCAGTTAGTATTGGTTAGATTAAATAGTTATCCATCATCTAAATATGGTATCATAGAAGGAAAAGTAGCGTCAAGTTCAAGTATAGCGTTAGAGGAAGACGAAAAATTAATTTCGCCGGTAACTATTTATTTTGAGAACGGATTGGTTACAACTACAGGCTACAAGGTTTCAACAAAGAAAGAGCTTTCAGGTATGGCCAGAATCATTACTCAAAATAAGAGATTCATTCAGCGTTTATTTTAATCTTTGTAATTTTTAGATTTTTTAAAATGAAACGAAAATTCCTTTTTAGGAAAACCTAATTAACATAATGTAAATTATCTGTATTTTAAGAACCCTAAAAAATCCTCCAAATCGTACCAAGCGCCAAGGAGGATTTTTTGATTTTTAAAAATATTAACTTTCTATAGTTGCATTAATATTTTCTGTAAGTTCCTTCGAAATGGCATTCTTAGTGACGCGTATGTAAACCTTAGGTGAAACTTCTAATGTTACAATAGTGTCCTCAATCTTAGATATTCTACCAAGTATTCCACTACTTGTTACAACATCTTTGTTCTTGTCTAAGCTTTCCTGAAATAATTTTTGTTCCTTCTGACGTTTTGCTTGTGGTCGTATCATTAACAACCAAAATACTAAAAACATTGAAACAATGAAAATTAGGTTAATCCATGATGATGAACCTGTTGCGCTGGCTTGTAGTAAAAAAAACATAGCTTTATGATTTATAATTTAGTTTTTTGATGTGACAATTCCGTCTAAATATAGTAATGTTTCTACAGGAAATGTGTTAGCCACTACGGTAATTAATTTTCTTTGTTCATTTGTTTTACCCTCGCTATTAAATTTAACTTTAATAAAACCTCCCCTACCTGGTTCAATCATACCCCTAGGCCATTTTGGAACCGTACAACCACAAGTACCATAAACATCCAATATATATAATGGAACATCTCCCAAATTTGAAAATTCAAATGATTTTTCAACGATTTCTCCCTCTTCTATCCTTCCAAAAGAAATTTCAGTCTCTGAAAATTTTATTTCAGCCACTTGTGAAGTATCTAGTCCTTGCTCACCAAGTGGATTTCTTATAATTTCAGAGGGAGATAGTTCCCTACCTAACCGTATTTCTTCCACCTGTTTCTCATTTGCCGCGCTATTTTGACAACTCAACATTGAAAAAAATACTAACAGTGAAATATATACCAGAATTTTAATCATTTTATTGATTTAAAAGCTCAAAAATAAGGTTTTTGTAACAATGAATTTAAGTTCCTTGTTAAATACTACATTTTTTTATAATCTTTAGGTCTAAATACTTACTATGCCTCACAAATATGCTATGGGAATTATTGGAAATGGTTCCTGGCTTGCTCTCATAAATAATTTTGGAAACGTTACCTGGCTATGTTGGCCTCATTTTGACAGCAGTTTTCTTTTTGGCAATCTTCTCGATCCTAAAAATGGTGGAGATTACGAAATAATACCTCAATCTGGTATTATTAATACCTCTCAACAATACCTGGACGATACAAATATTCTAGTAACAACTATAGAAACCAACGATGGTACTTTCGAGATAAAAGATTTCGCTCCAATATTTTATAACTCATCGGATATAATTAGACCTCATATCTTTATAAGGAAAATAACGCCCACAAAGGGAGTTAATTTCATAAAAATACAATGCACTCCTACTTACCAATATGGAGAACAACAATACAATCCTGTAGTTAATGAAAATGGCATTCATTACCATTTAAATGATAACTCTATATATCTTTATTGCTCTGATATTCATCTATTTAATGACGTAACCTCATTTTTTGCTTTGGACAAACCCATTTATTTAGTGATGACCAATGAAAAAAATCATTGGCAGAATTTAGCAATTGAAGCAGAAGATTTATTCATAAAAACGCAAACCTATTGGAAAACATGGATCGATAACTTAGCCATTCCAACTTTATATAAACACGAGGTAACTCGTTCTGCCTTAACTTTACATTTGCATGTTTTTAACTCCGGAGCTACTATAGCTGCAGCAACTACTTCACTCCCTGAATTTTTAGGTTCAACAAGAAATTGGGACTACCGATTTTGTTGGATGAGAGATAGCTACTACACTCTCCTGGCGTTTGACCGTCTTAATAATAAAGAAATAATACAAAATTATGCTCATTATTTATCTCTCATAAATGAAAAATATGATGAAAGATGGCCACCATTGCACACTATTTCCCTGGACAGAGATCCCAAAGAAATAGAATTGAATTTACCCGGATATTTAAATGAAAAGCCGGTAAGAATTGGAAACCAAGCATTTGAGCATATTCAAAATGATATTTATGGGCAGGTAATTACTACCCTTCTACCCTATTTTACCAATGACGAAATTCCATTGGAGACTAGAAAAAAAATTCTACCTCTCATTCGGAACATGTTAAATATGATTCAAAAAACAATGAATGAACCTGACAACGGTTTATGGGAATTTAGAGGCATAAAACAATTCCATTGTTATACCTACCTGTTTCATTGGGCAGGTTGTAAATCTGCCTTAAAAATAGCTGAAATTTTTGATGATAAAATAATGTTTAATCTGGCTAAAACCAATTTATCAAAAGCTATCGATAAAATTGAGTGTTGTTTCGACGAGGAATCAGGTCTTTACTATCAAGCCATAGGAAATAAAAATCTCGATGCCAGTCTTCTTCAACTGATTACCATGCATTACTTAAAACCTGATAACCCAAGAGCTATCCATTTACTTTCAATTTTAGAGGATAAATTATCTGCCGAAAACGGTCTTTTTTATAGATATTTACATGAGGACGATTTTGGCAAGCCAGATGCTACCTTTTTAATTTGCGCCTTTTGGTATGTAGAAGCGCTGGCTATTATGAATAATATTAACAAAGCCACAGCTAATTTCAATAAAATAATAGAATACAGCAATCATTTGAGTTTATTTAGCGAAGACGTTCATGCTAAAACAGGAAGTCAATGGGGAAATTTCCCCCAAACATATTCACATGCAGGTCTAATTCAAGCGGTGAATGCCATTCATAATCCAAATAATATTCCTCTTTATTTATGAAAAATATTTACCTGCTAGGATTCATGGGGTCTGGAAAATCATTCTTTGGAAAATGTTTATCCAAAAGGTTCAATTTGAATTATTTAGATCTGGACGAGTTTATAGAAACTACTTTGAATTTAAGTATTCCACAAATTTTTAATAGCATTGGCGAAGAAGGATTTAGGAAAAACGAAGCAAATTTATTGAGAAAGACGGTCGATTTTGAACAAAATATCATATCCTGTGGTGGAGGTACCCCATGTTTCCATGATAATATGAAATGGATCAAAGACCATGGAATTTCCATTTATCTAAAAACATCAGAAGAATTATTATTTAAACGACTGAATAACCAAAAAGAAGGAAGGCCATTAATAAGAAATATGTCAGATAACGACCTTAAACATTTTATTTCAATGAAAATTACAGAAAGGGAAAAATTCTATGAACAGGCCGATTATACATACTTACAATGGCAAGATGAAAATTCGCCTATTGAACTGGAAAAATTTATTGGAGATAAATTACAAAGACCTAGGTCCTAAAATTATTCTGGGCCCAAGCCATTTTCCATCATATCTTCCTGACACAATTTCTAAGCGGAAATTTTTTAAAATATTATCTAAAGCATAACCCATTTCTAAGAATGGTTGTAATTTATCAGTGATAGCAAGATTAATAAATAGATTCTCTAATACCTTTGATTTTTTTATAAATGACCATTTACTTAATAAAAAATCAGAAGTTTGGGTCTGAATATGTATTCGATGAAAATAATTATTCGTACTAAATTCATAATAAGGTAAAAGTCTGAAGGTAGAGATAACAGGATGACTGGTTTTCAGTGTTCTCCCTGTTGGAAAATGATAAAAATCATTAAAATGAAGAAATTCTTGCTGTAAAAATTTACCTGATATGAAATTAACATCTATTCGCCCAAACTTTTTTACGTATAATGATTTAGAGAAAGCCAATTCTATATAATCAAAGTTTGACTCACTTTCTAAAAAGCCGGGCATTCCTTTTTTATAATTAATAGTTAAAAATGGAAAGTAAGACAATGAAAAAGTATTTATTAGCGCCTTGTCCCTCAACTTAAATGATTCTAAGGGCTCATTCCTCTTGAAATTCCAACGGTGAAAATTATAATTTTCAAGATAATTTCTGTCAATAAACTCCGATGATGCCTGCAATATAAACTTAGAATGAAAAGTTTGTTTCAATTGAACCTTTAAAAATTTCTTTTCAATAAACAACAACGGATTTACTCCGTCCAAAACATTAATGATAGAAATTATTTGTTCATTTTTTATAAATGGTTGATTAACTTGAGTTAAAAAATTTCCGCCAGAGAAAAACAGCTGGGATGAATTTATTTCATCATTAACAATAAATGCTGAAAATTCAGCTTCTGCATATAAAGTTTTACTTTGGATAGCATATCTTGGATGTAAAGAAAATGCCATAGGTCTTTTGGTATTAAACGTAGATTTGAATCCAGTTTGCAACAAAAAACCATCTATAGGATTGAAAAGGAAAACGTTTGACATTGGTGACAAACTGATATCCCAATGATTGTTAACACTTATAAGTACGGAATCTAAAAATACCTCTGGAAAGGAATCAATAGGTGCAGGCGGCCTTGACAAAGAAGAATTTGCGTACAAAATACTAAGATTAAAGTTAATGGCAAAAAAGAAACCAAATAACCTTAATCTTAACATACTAAATACCAATTAAATGGCTTGATGATTAAACGGTTGAATAACCATTTCCGAAACTACAGCCGACGAAGGTTGTTGGCAAAGAAACCAAATGGATTTTGCTGCTTCTTTTACTGCAATCATCTTATCACGTTGAACCTTCAAGTCTATATTATCCCAAAATGGAGAATCAACGCCCCCCATATAGATATTAGTAATTCTTATTTCAGTTCTTTTTAGTTCCTCTCTGAGAGACTTTAACATACCATTTAAACCATATTTTGATGCTGCATAAGCTGCTGCACCTGCCATAGGCGTTTTGCCTAAGACACCGGGGATATTAATGATAAGCCCCTTCTTTTGCTCTTTCATTTTTGGCAGCACTGCTTGAATCAAACTAAAAGCCCCTACAAGATTTACATCAAGTGAATCTTTAAAATCTTGAATACTTAATGATTCAAAAGATTTAATAATACCTATACCCGCTGCATTTATGAGTATATCTATAGGAGCTCCAGTCATAGATTGAATCTCCTCAACCATAAGATGGATACTATTTGTATCTTTAAGATCAACAACAAATCTATTTTTAACAGGAATACCTATTGAGTTACAAATAGTATTAAGAGTTTCCGCATTTCTACCTGAAACATAAACTTTAGCTCCTGATTGATGTAAAAGTTTACATGTTTCTGCTCCAATACCACCTGTTCCACCAACGACAATAACGATTTTATTTAATAAAGTCTCCATTTAAATTTTTGTTTGAATAGATTGGTAGAAAGCATGTTTTACATTTTCTTTCTTGAAATCACCACCAAAATCAGAGGTTACAGTGGTACATCCTTGATGCTCTATACCTCTTGCCTGCACACAAAAATGAACTGCCTCAATATAAACTGCCACACTGTCAGTCTCAAGAACCTGCCTTAATGTTTCTGCAATTTGTCTGGTTAATCTTTCCTGAACCTGGGGTCTTCTGCTATAATAATCAACAATCCTGTTTAATTTAGATAAACCGATAACTTTATTCCCAGGTTTGTATGCGATGTGGGCTTTCCCTATAATTGGTAAAAAGTGATGTTCACAAAAAGATTGAACAGTTATGTTTTTCTCAAGCAAAACCTCTTTGTAGCCAAATTTATTCTCAAAAAGAGACATATCTGGCATATTTTTAGGGATTAAACCACTAAATATTTCCTTAACGAACATCTTTGCTACTCTACCCGGAGTACCTTTAAGAGAATCATCTGAAAGATCCATCCCTAAAGTTTCCATAATTTCCTTAAAATGGTGTTGAATTTTCACCATTTTTTCAGCATCTGATTTATTTAAATATTCAGTATTTACAGGTGTTTCTATCGAAGTAGTTTGATGGGAATCTCCCAATTCATCTAACCAAATACTCTCATCAACGAGGTAAGGATGGTTAGATCCATTTTTCTTTAGTGGTTCATTCAGATTTTTTAAATCCTTATCGATCATTTTTGGACTTTTAAGAAATGGTAAAAAATATAAAACATTCACTTCTTATAAAGGTTCATAATGTTATGAAAGGAAACTTAAAATATTAGTGTAGAGTCTTTATATTTGCAAAATCTTTTACTGAACAGAAAATTTCAAAAACAGATTAATGAAATACGATTTAATTATCATTGGTACAGGTCCAGGCGGCTATGTTGCTGCTATCAGGGCTTCACAACTTGGCATGAATGTAGCTGTAGTTGAACGAGAAAACCTTGGTGGTATTTGTTTAAACTGGGGTTGTATTCCTACAAAAGCCTTATTAAAAAGTGCCCAGGTATTTGAATATATGCAACATGCATCGGACTATGGGATTCAACTAAATGAAGCTAAAGCTGATTTTCCCGCAATGATCAAAAGGTCCAGAGGAGTTGCTGACGGCATGAGTAAGGGAATACAATTTTTATTGAAAAAAAATAAAATCACCGTTTTAACCGGTGACGGAAGTTTAGTTTCTGCCAATACAGTCAGTGTAACTGATGCTAGCGGTAAACCTACCAATTATGAGGCAAAAAATATTATTTTAGCCACTGGAGGAAGAGCTAAAGCATTACCTAATGTACCCATTGATGGAGAAAAAGTAATAGAATATAGAAAAGCCATGACACTGCCTACTCAACCTAAAAGATTAGTGGTTATTGGAGGGGGTGCCATTGGCGCTGAATTCGCTTATTTTTATAATTCCATAGGTACCGAAGTTACATTAGTTGAATTTCTTGAGCAAGGATTGTTACCACGTGAAGATGCGGAAGTCTCAAAGGAAATTTCTAAAATTTACACTAAAAAAGGAATTAAGGTTCTTGGAAACACCTCGGTGGAATCAGTAGATACGAAGGGAAAAGAAGTTTTAGTTAAAGTTAAGGATAGAAAAACTGGAAATTTTTCTGAAATAGCCTGTGATATTGTACTTTCTGCGGCGGGCGTAACACCCAATATTGAAAATATAGGTTTAGAAAAGGTAGGAGTTATCCTTGAAAAAGGCTTAGTAAAAGTAGATGAATTCTACCGAACTAATATACCTGGCGTGTATGCCATTGGTGATATTACAGGAGGACCCGCTTTAGCCCACGTGGCAAGTGCTGAAGGCATCACCTGTGTGGAGAAAATGGCAGGACATCATCCAGAACCTATTGATTACCAAAATATTCCATCTTGTACCTATTGCGTACCCGAGGTAGCATCTGTGGGTATGACAGAAGAAGCGGCCAAAGAAGCAGGTTACAAGATAAAGATTGGTAAATTTCCTTTCTCTGCCTCAGGTAAAGCCTCTGCTGC
>Ga0247838_1000782_pt1 | contig 49130 bp, 40 predicted proteins | sample LaCruzMarch2015__5_FD_189097 | JGI IMG/M metagenome (GOLD analysis project Ga0247838, IMG submission 189097) | Freshwater microbial communities from meromictic Lake La Cruz, Castile-La Mancha, Spain - LaCruzMarch2015_15m | ecosystem: Environmental > Aquatic > Freshwater > Lake | place: Spain...
GTAAGAGCTTGAATATATTCACGACTTGGCTTTTGCAGTGTATAGCTGTCATAAGATGTTGCTAAGTCGTCTTTAAAATAAAATTCAGTTGTGATTTCTCTGTCGTTATACAAATAAAACTTTCGTATAATTCCACTTTCTACCCAATAACTTTTGCTACAAACGCTGTCAGCTTTCAATAAGAAGTCACCCTTTTGAAAAATCTTTGATTTGCTAACTCTTTCTAATGCTACTAAAGTCTCATTGTCTAAGTTTTCAATAAGTTGGGTTATTTTATTAAGGTAATCTTTCATTTTTAGATGGTGCTGTTAGAATTGCCCATAACACGGAAATATGCGTACTCATCGCGTCCGCATCATAAAGATAGGCTAATAGTACGAAAGCTCCAAGTAGCTGAAATTTTTAATCTTATCAACCTGACAATGAACAGATTGCTTGTAGATAGGCAACTTCACTGCTTTCGAAACAATACAAAATGCGAAGTACGCAATATTTAAAGGCTCCATTCCGGAAAATACAAAATGCGCACTAACAATAACATAGCATCTCTAAAAAGGATACCCAATCGCCAGATTGATCACCATATTCTTATTTGGTATTTGAGCAGCATAAGGCACTTTTAACGGAAAGGCGAAATCCAGGCGCAGCAATAGGATGGTGAAATCCAGGCGGAGGCCAATACCGGCATCAATGGCCAATTCGTTCAAAAAATTGCTGCTGAATTGTGCACCGGGTTTCAATGGATCTTCATTCAGCAACCAAACATTTCCAGCATCGACAAATAAAGCGCCTTCGACAATGCTGAACAGCTTGGGGCGGTATTCAGAATTGAACTCCAACTTGAGGCACACTAAAGTAAGAGAAGTAAATTGTTAGAATAAAGTTTACTTCTCCTACCCCGCCTTTAACAACAAAGCCTCTAACGAATACTTCCCATAACCTTCTTCCTGCTCACGCACTACTTTAAGCAGTTCGTTCTTGCTTTCGATATTGAGCCAAATGGCTGGATTTACCTTGAAAATCTGGCCCAATTTGATTGCCAAATCGGAATTTATCTTTCTTCTCCCCTTAAGTAGGGCGCTTAAATTGGGTTCATCGTATTCGATATAAGCAGCAAAGTCTTTTTTCTTAACTTTGATAGCCATTAAAAACTGTTCGACGAATTCACCTGCCAATACTATTTTGTTACCACCTTCTCTTACGTAAGTTTCCATTTGAAAGCGGATTGACAATAAAGTATTGTTTAGTTTTTCGGTTTCATCCAGTTTTTCAGCGCTAGCTTTAATCATGGCCTGCAAGCCCTGAAAATCAGCACTGTGGTAGTCAATAGTCCCATCTGCTGATCCGTTGATTCCTCCTTCGTTGATCACTTGTTTCTTTTCCATACTCAAAGATTAGCTAGATTTCAATGGCTAAATATTTTTTAATCAATGTCTTCCCTGCGTTTTGATCAAAAAACATTTTTTGCCCCATTGCATGAGTTGCTCCATATTTGTTTTGATACAGTTCCATCAACTGTGTTTTGCTTTCAAAGGATAAAAACCCCAAATAGTGATTTCGTCCAACATCGAAGCTCTTATAACAAGCAAAAGCAAGAAGTGACGCTGCAACGCGTTCATATTTACCATTTGAACCAAAATTGTGTGGTGCTACTTCAATGTTGTTCATATAGAGCATTTCTTCATTAACCAGTGTCAACATCAGCATACCCTCTACAACATCTGGATTACTAATTTTGGTTAGCTTATAGCATTCAGCCCCTTCTATCTGCCCAAGTTTTTTCCAGGTAAACTGCCAGCCGTCTTTTTTCAGCGGCAATTCAGTTTTTTGGGCTACAGAGATAAAGGCTTCTATAAGTATTCCACTTTTCGATTCCTCAAGAAGAACATTCATTACTGTAATTTGATTTCAAAATTATCACTTTTTGACAATTTTTTCAAATTTAATTGCCTTTATTTCTCAATAAGCCGCGTGAGGGAGAATAAAAAATCTCCCTCTTTTTTCTCTATTTTAAACCAACGCGTTTCCAAGATTCTAATATTCGATTACGTGTTACAGTGTTCAATTGACGAATCGCCCTTATGGGGAGTGCGATTCTTTTCAACTATACGCTGGGCTTACGGCCAATCTATTCCCCACTTTCCCAAAATCCAAAAGCTGAATCGCAAAAATCACCATCCAGATTGACCAGAATACATTGGCGATTACATTCAAAGAGGCAAAAATTGGCGCGCTTGGTCCACCAAAATGTTCCAGAATAGAGGCAATCAACAACAAACCGATCACAGCACCTGAAGTTTTGAACCATTTTGAACCTTGAATGGCAAAAGACAAAGCCATCATCCAAGAGCCCATGGCCTGAAAAACCCCGGTTGCCATTCCTGCCACGTACAAGATGTCCAACCATACTGCGTTTTTGGCGACACTGAGAAAGCGTGTTTTCAACAGGGAGGCCAGTGGAAAATACAAAAGCCTGACTCCTGCGCATTGATCTGGGTTAAGTTCGCTTGCGCTGCTAAAAAGGATACCCAATCGCCAGATTGATCACCATATTCTTATTGGGTATTTGAGCAGCATAAGGCACTTTTAACGGAAAGGCGAAATCCAGGCGCAGCAATAGGATGGTGAAATCCAGGCGGAGGCCAATACCGGCATCAATGGCCAGTTCGTTCAAAAAATTGCTGCTGAATTGTGCACCGGGTTTCAAGGGATCTTCATTCAGCAACCAAACATTTCCAGCATCGACAAATAAAGCGCCTTCGACGATGCTGAACAGCTTGGGGCGGTATTCAGAATTGAACTCCAACTTGATGTCGCCCGACTGATCGGGTAGAAACAGCGCCGCTGGGTTGTTGATGTTGGGCGGGGTGTAACGCCCCGGGCCAACGGTACGGCTGCGAAAACCCCGGAGACTGTTGTTGCCCCCGGAAAAAACTGTTTCACAAAAGGAAGTTGTCGGCTATTGCCATACGGATAGCCAAAACCCAGAATGAGGCGATTGACCCATTGGCTGCTCCGATTGACCTGTTTGTAATAGCGCAAGTCAATTTCTGCTTTGGCAAATTGCGCATATTTTACTCCAAATAATGTACCCACCTCGTTGTTTTTCCAGTTGGAACCATTCAACAATCCGGCAATATTGCCCGCTATATCCAACAGCCCGTTGAAATAAATACCTGTCCGCCGATTGGAACCGGCGAGTTGATTGTAGTTGTAAGTGTAGCTCGAACCGACAATGAATTGTTGTTCCACGATCTTGGCCAGGGAAGGATTTTTGACGATGCTATCAATGTACTGTTGCGCAATGGCCAATTGGGTATGCAGCTTTTGCTCCAGGTAAGCGACAATTTTTTTTCTGGCAAAATTTTGAACCGCTTGGGTTTGAAGGAGGAGGAGCAACAAGGCAAGCAATAGCAAAATGCAAAGCAACAAGACGATTGTCCCACGGCCAATTTTGGCCAGGAGTGACCTGGGGTTTTTGTTGATTTGCTTTGTAGCATGAGAATAGGAATGAACAAATGCCAATTTTATATAAAGTGGCTATTGATCTAACCCCTCCGGTTGCGGAATAGTTGTGGGGTATAGTGATTCATCCTGCTTTAGCCCTTATTATTGGGCATCTGTTGAATCAATTTTTATCGGCTAATCTTCAGTTTCCGCCAAAATTTTATCATTTTTTTGGCGGAAATCACGGAAAATATTATCTTTCCGCCAGAACGAGGCGTTAATGATGGCGAAAATAATCGGAAGACAAGCAGAAATAAAGGTGCTAAAATCTTTATTGAGCGTAGATGGCTCAACCTTTGCCGCCGTATATGGGCGCAGACGGGTCGGCAAGACTTTTTTAATCCGCAATGTTTATGACGGTCAATTCACCTTTCAATTGACAGGTCTTGCAAACGTAGATTTGTCGCATCAATTGACTAATTTTCATGCGTCATTGGTGAATTACTTCCCAGATTTTGAAGACCAACCCATCGCGACGACTTGGTTTCAAGCCTTTCAACAACTCATCAAAGGCTTTGAAACCTTGCCTAAAACAGGTAAAAAAACGATATTTTTAGATGAGTTACAGTGGTTAGATACGCCTAATTCATTCTTTATTTCAGCCTTAGAGCATTTTTGGAATAGCTGGGCGAGTGCACGTGCTGACATTAATCTTGTTGTTTGTGGCTCGGCAGCTTCATGGATCATCAACCAACTCATCAACAATACAGGCGGGTTGTATAATCGTGTAACGCACCCTCTTTACCTCGAACCTTTTACTTTGGCAGAGTGCGAAGCCTTCTTTAAGGATAAAATACCCAGTTATGACCGTTACCATATTTTGCAGTTGTATATGGTTTTTGGTGGTATCCCCTTCTATCTAAATGCCATAGACCCTAGCAAAAGTGCGGCTCAAAACATCAATGATTTGTGTTTTAAAGTTCGTGGGAAATTCCGCAATGAATTTGATAAACTATATGCCAGTCTTTTTAAAAAAGCCGACAAACATATTGCCGTCATCGAAGCACTTGCTCAACATTCAATGGGGATGGAACGACAGGCTCTTTTGAAAGCCGCTAAATTACCCGACGGCGGCAATACCACCACGGTTTTGAGGGAGTTGGAAGAAAGTAGTTTTATCAGGAAATACCATACTTATGGCAAAAATAAGAACAAAGCCTTGTATCAATTAACGGACTTCTATTCCTTATTTTACCTCAAATTCATCAAAAACAATAGCCAATATGACGATGATTTTTGGATTAATGGTTTGGATCAACCCAATGCCAGAGCTTGGAGTGGCTATGCTTTTGAACAAATCTGTCTCCTTCACCTCCCACAGATTAAGCAGGCCTTAGGTATCGGCAGCGTACAAACCCAATCTTCGGCTTGGCTTGGTAGCGACGGTTACGAAAAAGCCCAAATTGACTTATTGATTGATAGACGAGATCAAGTGATCAATCTTTGTGAAATGAAATTCTCCATCAAACCTTTCACCATCGACAAAGCCTATTCTGAAGATTTGCGCCGCAAAATAGGTGTCTTTAAAGACAGCACCAAAACCACCAAAGCGATTTGGCTGACGTTTATCAGCACCTATGGCTTGACCCCAAATGCTTATGCACAATCGCTTGTACATACTTCTTTGACCATGGATATTCTGTTTGATTATCCGTAAAAATGCTCAGTGATTTCCAGGAGCCAAAAGATAGTAGAGTTATTTTTTTGCAGTAAATTCCGTCCCTAACTTCAACTCATTGGTATTATTCTGACCAGACTATGCTAAAGGATAAAAAAATTGTCATCATTGGCGGCACCACCGGCATCGGGCTTTCAGCTGCCAAAGCCTTTGTACGCGAAGGCGCAGTAGTTGTTTTGGTGGGCAGAAACCCGGAAAGTGGCCAGGCTGCCCAGTCATTATTGGGTGCCAAAGCCGCTGTAATGTCCGCCGATGCGACTGATCCCAGCACTGCTGAAAAAGCCATTGATTTGTGCCTCCAGACCTTTGGCGATTTTGATGGCTTATACCATGTCGCCGGGGGCAGTGGCCGAAAATTTGGCGATGGCCCGCTGCACGAACTCAGTTTGGAGGGCTGGAACAAAACCTTCGAACTCAACCTCACCAGCCTCATGCTTTCCAACCAGGCCGCTATCCGTAGGTTTCGCGTTTTGGGCAAAGCCGGGACAATTCTGAATATGGGTTCCGTATTGGGTTTTTCTCCTTCTCCTAAATATTTCGTTACGCATGCTTATGCAGCGACAAAATCAGCTGTGATCGGCTTCACCAAATCCATTGCCGCGTATTACGCTGCCGACAACATTCGGATCAACCTCCTGGCACCCGCACTGGTCGAAACGCCCATGTCGGAACGCGCCAGCAAGGATGAGACCATCCTGAGTTTTGTCAAAACCAAACAACCCCTGGATGGGGGCCGCAATGGCCGACCGGAAGATTTGGATGGTGCGGCCATCTACTTCATGTCTGATTCATCCAAATTTACCACTGGCCAAACCCTGTATGTGGATGGCGGTTGGGAGATTTCTGAGGGGCAATACTAAAAAATCAACTCAAAAGAATCGCAATATCCTATGTCTTACACCCAAACCTACCTCCAAAAATGCCAGGGCTTACTGGAAACCGTAGCTCAACAAGAAGACAACATCCAACGTGTTGCCGCTATTTTTGCCAAAACCATCCTCGCTGGCCGCATGGTACACGTATTTGGCAGCGGCCACAGCCGCATCATGGTGGAAGAAATGTGGCCACGCTACGGCTCTTTTCCCGGGTTTAACCCCATCGTAGAATTGTCCTTGACTTTTCACAACCTGGTGGTGGGTGCCAATGGACAGCGGCAGGCCATGTTTTTGGAAAATGTACCCGGACTGGCCACTCAAATTTTGAGAAACTTTGACCTGTCTGACGTAGATTCTGCGCTGATCATTTCTTCCTCCGGCTGCAACGTCGTACCCATCGAAATGGCCGAGTTGTTTCAACAAAAAGGCATCAAAACTGTGGGCATCATCTCGAAACTGCACTCCGAGGCCAGCACCAGCAAGCGACAGGATGGCCGTAAACTACAAGACTTCTGCGACTTCGTACTCGACTCAGGTGCGCCAGTTGGAGACGCCATGGTGACCATTGAAAACCTGGATACTCCTGTGGCACCAGGTTCAACGGTGGGTTCTTGTATGCTCATCAACTGCATCAAAGCCGAGTTGGCCAACCTCTTGACCCAAGCTGGCCATCCGCCCAAGGTATTGACTGCGGGAGCAGTAATTGGTGCCGAACGTGCAACGGAGTTGTTTCAGGCAGCTTATGACGAACACGCTCACCGCATTTCGCGGATGTACAAAAAAGTGGGGATTCCCAGCTACGTTTCTGAGCAAAATCTATAAGGGGCGATAAAAAAATAAATGTTCATTTTTGCCACAGGATTAAATGAGTAAACAATTCATTTTAAGTGTCTTATTTAATCCTGTGGCTCAATAAAAATGAACATTTATTTTTGCCCCACTACCAATTTAAAATCCAGCGAGAATTTTTTTAGTTTTGATCAAAGCAAACTATAAACTTTCAACAACATGGCCAACATATGTATTCTTGGCGGCGGATTCATCGGGCGTTTTTATGCCGAATCCTTATGCGGCAGACGGAGCAAAGACAACGTTACCGTTGTTTTTTCGCGCAGGGAAGCCACTGTGGCGCGTTTTGCCACTGATTATTCCGTACCACACCACTTCACCGACATGGAAGCAGCCGTTCAGCACCCGGCTGCCGAGGTAGTAGTCATTGCCTTGCCCAATTATCAACACGAGGAAGCGGTACACCTCTGCGTTAAGCACAAAAAGGCAGTACTGTGTACAAAACCCCTGGGCCGAAATGCCGCCGAAGCCCTGCGCATGATGCAGGCTTGTGAGGAAGCAGGCATCTTTGCGGGTTACCTCGAAGATTTGTGCTATACCCCCAAGTTTTTAAAATCTTTAGGCAGTGTAAAAAGTGGCGCGATAGGTCGGATCCTCTGGGCAAAATCCAGAGAGACTCACCCTGGGCCCCACTCCGACTGGTTTTGGGACTTGAATTTTGCTGGCGGAGGCGCTATACTAGACATGGGTTGCCATTGTGTGGAAATTTCCAGAAACTTCATTGGCAAAGACGTGAAACCCGTTGAAGTGATGTGCTGGGCCGATACCCAGGTCAAACCCATCGATGCCGAAGACCACGCCATTGGTTTGGTGAAATACGAAAACGGTGCCATCGGGCAATTTGAAGTGTCCTGGACCTTCCGAGGCGGCATGGATTTGCGCGATGAAGTGATGGGCACAGAAGGAACCATCTGGCTGAACTCCTGGCTGCGCACGGGTTTTGAAATGTTTACCAGCGGTGCTGGCGATGGGGGATATGTGGTAGAAAAAGCGGAAAGCTCCAGCGGCTGGCAATTTCCTGTGGGCGATGAGGCGCATGAACTGGGCTACACCAACATGTTTATCGACATGTTTGATGCTTTTGAAAAAGGCCAACAACCCAGCGAAACCTTCTACGACGGGTATGTGGTCAATGCAATTATCGACGCGGCTTACAAATCGGCCAAAACCAAATTGTGGGAACCCGTGGACTTGCCCGTTTGGCGTGGCTTAACCGGGCTCAGCAAACCTTCGGTGTATCAGGAATACGATCAAGACCACTGGTTCATCAAAGAGGAGATTTTACCCAACGGCGATAAAAAAGTCATCGTCAAGAAAAAAGATACTGGCGAGATCCTGGAAATAGCCACCTTAAGGAACGCGTAATGGTTTTGCACCCCCCTTTTGACTTCATCATTTTAGATATGCTCTTAGATCACTCCTTGTGCATCTTTTGAAGGCCAGTCTAAAATCGGTTTTTTCCTAAAAAACAAAGCCATGAAACACCTTCTTTTCTCCCTGATTCTGGTTTCCTTCGGTCAGTTGTATGCCCAAAACGCCCCCCTTCGTCGGGCTGACAGCTTTTTCGGGCTGCACTTCGATTTTCACGCCAGCGTCAACGATTCATTGGTGGGAAAAACGCTGACCGAAGGCATGATGGATAGCTTGCTGACGGCAGTCAAACCCGATTTTATTCAGGTAGACTCCAAGGGCCATCCGGGTGTGACGAGTTATCCCACCAAAGTGGCAGATGGCACCCCCGTCAAAAGTTTCAGCAAAGACCCACTCGCTTTGTTGCGCAAAGTAACCCAAAAACATGGCGTGGCACTATATGTCCACTATTCTGGCGTGTACGACGATGCTGCCCTCAGGAAACACCCCGAATGGGCAGCAATAGATGCGACAGGTAAACCCAGTACCCAAAAAACCTCGGTACACGGGGCCTATGTCGACGAGCTGCTGATTCCACAACTGAAAGAAATTGCCGACTATGGCGTAGATGGTGTTTGGGTGGACGGTGATTGTTGGGCTACGGTACTCGATTATTCGCCTTTGGCGCTGAAGAAGTTCCAACAGACAACTGGTATATCCGCAGTACCCAAAAACAAGCAAGACGAGCATTACCTTGATTTTATGAATTTTGCCCGTCAATCTTTCAAAAATTACGTAGGGCACTACACCGATCAATTGCACCGCTACAAACCCAGCTTTCAGGTGGCCTCCAACTGGGCTTTTTCATCATTCATGCCCGAACCAGTAGACCTCAACGTCGATTTTATGTCCGGCGACCTTACGCCCATGAACGGGGTGAATTCGGCATTGTTTGAATCCAGGGTCTTGGCAGCCCAGTCGCGCACTTACAAAAAGCCCTGGGATTTGATGTCCTGGAGTTTCAATACCGCCTGGAATACGGGCAATCATGGCCCAAAAACTGCGCTGAACCTGAGCCAGGAAATTGCCGAAGTGATTGCCACGGGCGGTAGTTACCAATGTTATTTTACCCAAAACCGGGATGCGTCTATTCGGACGCAACAAGTAAAAACCATGGCTGAGTTGGCCAAATTTGCCCGGGCCAGACAAGCCTATACCCAGGGTGCGCAGGCAGTTCCTCAAGTAGCGCTTTTGTACTCCTTGGCCAGTTACAAAAAGTTCAGTTCCAGCATTTACGGCAATGGCATCGCCGAAGCGAGCAGGGCCATTTTAACTGCGTTGATGGATGGACAAAATGCCGTGGAAGTGCTGGCGGAGCACCACCTGAAAGGAAACCTGGCCAAATACCCCCTGATTGTGATTCCCGAATGGAGCTACCTGGAACCCGATTTTTTACAGGAATTGAAAACCTATGCCCAAAACGGCGGAAAACTGCTGGTGATCGGCGCCGAGGCGGTAAAAAATTTCAGTACTGAATTGGGCGTCGAACTGAATGGTGCTCCCCAAAAACAACTCTGCTGGGTGGCCAGCAATGGCGATCTGGGGCTGGTGAATGATTGGCTACAACCCGTAATCCTGAAAACTGGAAGTCAACCTTTAGGCAATTATTACCTCAACCAGGACACCCGCTACCCCAGTGGCATCGCGGCCTCCGTGGCAGATCTGGGAAAGGGGAAAATCGCCGGGGTATACTTTAATTTTGGCCAGAGTTACCGCAATTTCCAATCGCCTCAACTGCGCGATTTTTTGAATGGCATCGTCAACAAACTTTTCCCCAATCCCATCGTGGAAGTAAAGGGTTCCAAATTGGTGCATGTCACGGTCAATGACTTGAACAACAAACTGGCCATCAACCTGATCAATGCCGGAGGCAACTACAACAGCGATAAAGTGTATACCTACGATGAGTTGCTGCCAATTACAGATCTAAACCTCAAAATCAGGCTGCCCCAAAAGCCCCTGAAAATTGTGCAACAACCCGAAAACAAAGTTTTGCCTTTCACCTATTCGAATGGAGTAGCCACGCTGAAAGTGCCTGTATTAGGGGTGCATTCGATCCTGATGGTGCAATAATGCTGGCAAAATAGATGGGCAGTGAGGTACATGCTTTTGTATTTTTCTATACAGTTTAGAATCAGGAATGAAAAGAGATTTAACGCCATTGAACTCCTGGTTGAAAGAAGCGGGTTTATAAAACAACTGCTGAAAAATGAGCACTAAAAAATTCCATCACTTCGGGGCCTCCTTTGGAGTAATCCTGGCAATTTTTATTTCAAGTCTGGCCTCTTCGTCAACAGATCCCCAAAGGCCAGAAGAGGTATGGGTCATTCGATCGGTTTTAGACAAACAACCCCGCATGCTCACCCTTGCTTTGGATTCCGCCTGTTACCTTGCCTATAACCTGACTCGGTGTCAGTTGTATAAAGCCTGGAAAGGTGGGGTTTCTCTTGATGGGGCTCCTTATACCGATAAAAAAGAAATTCAACCAAGCTCATGGGGAGCCAGTTATTGGATAGACAGCACGCATACTAATCGCTGGAGGGCGGAGAAAAACGGAATCAGTGTATTTAACAAAATCATCAACAAAGGCTATAGGCTAAAAAACAATCAAATCTTCCTTCGTTTTGCCCTGGTTTTAAGCACACATGACACAGTATGGGTTGAAGAAAGCCCAGAATTTGTTCGAGAAAAATCAGGCAAAATCGGCTTGGAAAGAACCTTTAAAACCTTGAATGTTCCAACAGGAGTAGAGGTGAATCTAAGCACTACCGGAATCCAAATCGCCCTGAAATCGAATGGCACTACCAGTTATACGGCCTATTTCAGCCCTTTGCCGGATCAAGTTGCGCCTATCCCCAAACCAGATCCAATCCACGCAGGCAGAGCATTGATGGACAAAGCTGATTGTTTTACTTGTCACAACATTGACGAAGATGAAGTGGGCCCTTCCTTCAAAAAGATCGCCCAAAAGTACCGCTACGATAAAAAAAATGTAGCGCAACTGGCTCTAAAAATAAAGAATGGGAGTCGTGGAACCTGGGGAAATAGCCTAATGAATCCGCATCCAAACTTAAACAGCGCCGAATTAACGTCGATCGTGGAGTATATTTTCACCTTAAAACCCAAGGAAGCGGCGCTTGTTGCCAAAAAATCGGCAAAAAACGCCCAGGATTTGCCGCTAAAATCCAAAGAACAAGGTTTTGGTGCACCATTAGAAGGTGTTCATCCCAGCTATGACCTGGTTAATTTACATACAGTGGCTTTCAAGCCACGGGTAGGTGGATTGGCATTTCTCAGTGATGGGCGTTTATTGGTAACCACCTGGGATAAGGTGGGAGGGGTGTACTTGCTGGATGGAGTCACCACTGGGGATGCGCGCAAAATTTCGGTGAAGCGCATCGCTTCTGGATTGGCTGAACCCTTGGGTATTGAAGTCGTCAACGACGAAATCTACGTTTTGCAAAAACAGGAATTAACCAAACTGGTAGACCTGGATGGTGACGAGATCATTGATGAGTACCAGACCATCTGCAACAGTTGGGATGTAAGCGCAGATTTTCACGAGTTCGCATTTGGCCTGGTGTACAAAGAGGGGTATTTCTACGCTACGCTCTCCATGGCGATGCGGTTGAAACCAGATGAAAAGCAGTTGCCCGACCGTGGTAAAACCATTAAGATCGCTAAAAATGGCAGTTTTGAAGTGGTCAATTTTGGTTTGCGCACCCCCAATGGCATTGGGTTGGGGGTCGACAACGAGTTATTCGTCACCGATAATCAAGGTCAGTGGCTTCCTGCCAACAAACTGATTCATGTCAAAAAGGGCGAATACCACGGCATGCAATGGGGTTGGTTGAGTGACGATCCGGCTCCCGAAATGGCCATGCCCGCGATTTGGTTGCCCGAAAACGACATTGGCAATTCACCTTCTGAACCCGTGCTGATTCAGGAGGGCATTTTTAAAGGCCAAATGTTGCATGGTGACGTGACGTTTGGCGGCATAAATCGGGATTTTTTGGAGAAAATAGAGGGACAATACCAGGGCGCTGTATTCATGTTTTCACAAGGGTTTGAGGCAGGGGTCAATCGCTTGCGTTGGGGCCCCGACGGCGCCTTGTATGTAGGAGAAGTAGGCATGATGGGTGGTGGCTGGAGCTGGAGAGACCGCTTGAGTGGGCTTCAACGGCTAAAATACAATGGAAAATCTACGTTTGAAATGTTGGCCGTAAGGGCTCAACCCAAAGGTTTTGAAATTGAATTCACCGAACCCCTAAAACAGCACACCAAAATACACCCAGCTGATCTGTGGATGCAGCAATGGTGGTATTTGCCGACCAAAAATTACGGCGGCCCCAAAATGGATTTGGAAAAACTAAAACCTACCCGAATCACCATTTCAGCAGACCGGAAAAGGCTTGCTATTGACGTACCTGACCTCAAGCCCAAACATGTGGTCTATTTTCAATTGCCGAAACAACTTAAAAGCCAAAGCGGGCAATCCCTCTGGTCAGGTGAAACCTGGTACACCTTGAATGTTATCCCTAGAAACCTTTAAATATGAAACACTCAAAGATTCACCGCATCAGCCGCAGAGCATTTGTCAAAACTGCTGGTTCGGCCCTGGCATTAGGAGCAGTAGGTATTCCTCCGGTTTCAACATTGGCTGAAAGGCCGCCATCTCCCATAAAAATCAAGCGTGTAGATGCTGATTTTGAAAGAGAGCCCCTTAATCCATACCGCTTTAAAGGCAGCGCGATTACCAACAGTTGGCAAACGATTGCTTTTCTGGAATCAGAATCAGGCATTCAAAAAATCGGATTGGCGACGCAAGGGGTGCTCTGGTCGGATTCGAGGGTTTTTGCAGGCCATAGCGAAAGTGCCGGAAATGCCTTGATGTACAACATGAGTGAGTATGCTTTACAATTGCTCAAAGGGACTTCCTTTAACAATCCGGTGGAACTTCTTGATTTGATTTTACCCGAAGTATTGGCTTATGGCAAAAAAATAACCGGCATCTCCGACCTTCGAAAAACTTTTGCTCTAAATGCTTTGGTTGGTTTGGACAATGCAGCCTGGCTGCTGTATGCGGCAGAAAATAAAATAACCCAATTCGACGACTTGATTCCCGCAGCGTATCAGCAGGGCTTATCTCATCGGCATACTCAAGTGGCCAGCATTCCCGCTTTCAGTGTAGGTACTACGCCAGAGCGCATCAAAGCCGCCGCCGATGAAGGCTATTTTATCCTGAAATTGAAAACCGGAGCAGCGGGTACACAAAAGGAGATGTTGGAAAAAGACCTTGCTTTTTTGACCGCTGTGCACAAAGCCATCGGGCATTACGAAACCCCCTACACCAAAAGCGGCAAAATTCCCTATTATTTTGATGCCAATGGCCGGTATGAGCACAAAGATACCCTCCAAAGATTTATAGACCATGCCCACAAAATAGGCGCGCTTGAACAAATTGCGGTGATTGAGGAGCCTTTTGATGAAAGCAATGAAACTTTTGTAGGGGGCTTCGGGGTAAGAATTGCCGCAGATGAAAGTGCCCACACCGTTGAGGATGCCGCCATTAAAATTGAACAAGGTTATGGGGCCATTGCGGTAAAAGCGATTGCCAAAACACTGAGCATGACCATGAAAATCACTCAGCTCGCCGCTGAAAAAAAAGTTCCCTGCTTCTGTGCAGACTTGACCGTAAACCCCATCTTGGTGGATTGGAACAAAGCGGTGGCCGCAAGATTGGCTCCTTTTCCCGAAATGAGCATCGGCTTGCAAGAAACCAACGGGCATCAATATTTCAAACACTGGGATACCTTGATGTCTTATCACCCCAGAGCGACTGGCTCATGGGTAAAGGCACAAAATGGCGTGTTTCAAACCGATGCCACATTTTATGCGGAAAGTGGAGGCATTTTTGATGTTCCACAGCATTATATGGACTTGTTTTTATCGAAGTAGGCTTTGGTGGTACTTATCTACGGGGGCAAAGTTTGAGCAAAATAATGGAATTTGGCCCCGATGGAGCTTTTGCCGTTGACACTTTTAATGAGGCCCCGGCCAGAGCTTTTTTAGCCGCGAACAATCTGGAAGAAGGCAAATTTATGTGTGTCATTCCAAAGTACAGATACACCCCATACTGGCTTATTCCGAGTAAAAACAGGCCTTTGGATGTCGAAAAAGATGCAACCAATCAGGCCATGAAAGAGCACGACCACCGTGCCCTCCGGGAGGCCATTATTGCGGTGGTAACTCAAACGGATTTGAAAATATTGATCGTTCCCGAAGATGAAACCCAGGTGGCGATTGGCAAGGAAATGTTGTATGATCCTTTGCCTGCCGAAGTAAAGAAAAAAGTGGTTTGGAGAGACCGCTACTGGCTCACGGATGAAGCGATCAGTACCTATAAACTCTCCGCAGGCTTGTTTGGCAATGAACAACACTCGCCGATTATGTGCATCGGCCATGGTATTCCCGCCATCGTTTGCCGCTTCAAGCAGCAGACCAGCAAAGGCATCATGTGGCGAGACATCGGGCTGGGCGATTGGCTATTCAATTTGGATGTGGAGAAAGAAATTGAAGGAATCGTGCCCGCTGTTTTGGCTATAGCCAAAGATCCCCAAGCCGCTAAGCGTAAGGCATTGCAAGCCCGTAAGGTTGTTGTAAAAAAGCAAAAGGAAACCATGGCTGTTTTGAAAAGGGAATTGTGACTGGCGAATAATTCACCTGAGGAATGCCGAAAAATTGCTTTTCCGTGTCTATTTTAGCACTCAAGCATTCACCTCCTTTTTCATCCATCCGTACCTATGAAATCACCATTACTTTTTTGTCTCTGCTTATGCACTTGGATCACTTTGTGGGCTCAAGTGGGGTCACTGCTTTCAAAGAGTGGCTTCACCAACGCAGCCAATTTCGGTTTTTCCCCCAACGCCACGGGGATCGAAAATATGCAGGCCCTGCAAAAGGCGGTGGATCAGGGGGGAACCATCCAGGTAAGTACTCCAGGAACCTACAAACTTGCAGGTACGGTGTACCTCGGCAGCAACACTAGCCTCCAATTTGGCAACGGGGTTTTTATCAAAAAAGTGAATGAGCAGGGTGACTTCTCCCACGTCCTCATCAACAAAGGGGCAAAGACCAAAACATTTGACCAGAACATTACCGTGGAAGGCCTCCACATCGTCGTGAACGGTATGGATGTACGCAAGTTTGTGGAAGCCTACGGACTACACGGCCAACTGGCTTTTTTCTACGTGAAAGACTTAAAAATTGAACGCTTCCGCTGTCTTGATCTGGGTAAAGCCCAATACGGCATCCACGTTTGTACTTTTGAAGACTTGATCATCGACGATGTCATCATCAAGGGTCAAAAGGACGGGGTACACCTGGGGCGGGGCAAACGCTTTACCATTCGAAATGGAGTCTTTCAGACCTTTGACGACGCCATCGCCCTGAATGCCCACGATTATGCCACAGGGAATCCCGAATTGGGTTGGATCGAAAACGGAGTCATCGAAAATTGTCACGACCTGAATGCCGAAAACACCACTGGTTATTTTTGCCGCATCCTGGCTGGTGCCTGGATCGATTGGGACCCTGGCATAGAGGTGCAGCAATCGGATGCCGTGGTGTCCAATGGACGTTTGTACCGGGTGCAGGCCAAACCCGATGGAACCCTCTACAAGTCGCTTACCCAGCCCAGCCACGAAAAAGGCAGCATGGTGGTGGATGGCATCAATTGGGGCGTAGTGCAAGATGAGGTCACTTATACTGCCGGAGTGCGCAATGTGGTTTTTCGCAATATTTTTCTGGAAAAACCCCGCATCGGACTCTCCATCCATTTTGACAACGACAAGTACAGCCGCTCTTATTACCCTGGGGCGGCCATCCCCCTGCAGGAGCAATTGGTATTCGACAACGTGCGGGTATTGCACGATGAGGGCATTCCCCTGCTCTCGATCGCTACTCCGGTGAACATGGTTACGCTCAGCAATTGCCACATCCGCAACAACCGCATTCACTTCATCAGCAACAAGGCGATGCGGGATTACCTCAAAACCAATATCCTCATCTATGGCTGCAATTTTGATCACCAAGGCCCGATGGATTTACTGGTCAATGCAGTAGAGAATAAAGAGGTATTGCTCAAAACCTTCGGCAATGTGGCTTTGTACGATGATTTTTTGGCGCGGATTGTAGCGGGGAAAGGTAAAATGGTAGTGGAGTCGGATTTGCCAGGTTTGAAAGTCAAATAAACGGGAGGTATAATCTTTGCCAAAATAATGGAGACATTGGCTTATTACTTGCCTATTTTAGCCTCTAACAATTTTACAATACCCACCCTGTTGAGAACGATGGAAAGGCTGCTTTCCATCATTCCCAACAGAGTGAGCGCAACCTCATTTTTTACCCATCCAAACAGAACGGATGGCCAACTGTTGAGCGCTGGCGGTGGGATCTGGATTGATGAGAATCGCGGGTACAATCTCCTCGCGGATATCGGCCTGCAAGGTTAGCTCTTTCTCTTCCGTATCTGAAATCTTGCGTTTGACCACAAAGGTAACCGTATCCCCAAGCTGGGAATGGGTCGAATAATGTTCAAAACAGCTTTGGTAACTTGTCATGTCAAAAGCTAGACCATTCATCGAAACAAATTTATCGCCCACTTGAAACCCTATACGTTTGCCTAAATCGGTGGCTTCATCAAGTGACTGCACCGACAATGTTTTCCGATCGGGCCCAAGCGCCATGCCAAAAAGGATTTGCTTTTGGACCATCTTAGTTTCACCCTTGGGGTTGTACGTCACGCCAAGTGTGGCAAAAGTTTCGGCCAAGGGCAGTGGCTCCCCATTTTCCACATGTTTTTTAAAAAATGCACGCACTTCTGGATACGTCAATTCGGCAATCTTGTCAAACAATTCAGGGTCTTTGAACGATTTGTGTGGCCCGTATTGCTTGGCCAAATCGCTCATCAATGCCCGGGTATCGTACTTCCCATTGGATTTTTGTAGCAATAGGGCATCTAGGCAAAGGCCAATCAGCGCACCTTTCTCGTACACATTCTGGTACTGCGATTTGTATTTGTCCAAAGCGCCCAAAGAGAGTTCCGTAAAGGCCAGCGAGTCATTGAACATACTGGTAGCGTTGTTGATTTTACTGGCTTGTCGATCCAGGTAAGTTTGCAAGTCAATCAACCCTGCCCGCAGTTGGGAATGGTGCGCGGCATATTCGGTTAGTCCCTCGTACAGCCAGAGGTGCTTGGACATTTTGGTGTCGATGTAATCAAAATGGCCAATTTCCTCGCTGTGGATGTTCAGAGGGGTAAGAATGTGTAAAAACTCATGGGCTGCAATGTCTCTGAAAATACTGGACTCCTCCGAGGCGGGAAGGTTAGATGGTAAAAAGGTAAAGCAGGACTGGGAATGTTCCAAGGCTCCGAAGCGGGTCAGGTTTTTTCGATTCGAAAAATGCACCAAGAAAGCGTATTTGTCCACGGGTAGTTTACCCCCAAAATAGCTGCGGTGAGCTTCCAGTACCGGCTTGATGTCCTTCAATAAGGTTTTGGCTATGTTTTTTTGGCCTTGCTTGTACACCGCAATCAAAACGGAGGTTTTGCCAACTTTAAGCCAAGCTGTATCGGGTTCGCAGTAAAGAATAGGGGCGTCAACCAATGTATGGTAATTGCGGGTTTGGATCACGTCCATCTCCGGATTGCTTTGTTTGGATGGCTGCAGGGACGTAGCGCCATAAAAGCCTTTGGGTTTGGAGATGCGCACTTGATAAGGCCGCTCCTCCAGGTTTTTCAGGTACCCAATGAGGCCAAAGGAATTGAGCACGAAAAAGGAATCTTGTTGGATATTGGTTCCCGCAGGTTCAAAGATATCTCCCTTAATTTCGGGAGAGTCCCAGCTGTCGTCCACTTCGTAGCTAAGGTGGTGTAGGTTTTGGGCACCTTTGATGATCCAGGTATTGGCGTCGGGATGTTCGACCTGGAGTAGAGTCCCCGCGCGGTCATATGCCTTGAAATTGCTCACGTATGCGCCATAGTTGTGAATGGCATAGGTGCCAGGTACGATTTTGGGGAGATGGAACGCAATTGATTCGGCCATCACTTTGGGCGTTTGGATGTTGACCGCTAAACGATCTTTTTGCACTTTGCGGAGGTCAATTGCCACTTGATACCCTTTTTGGGCTACGGTATGATTGAATACCATGAATAAAACGAAGGTAGCCAGCAAGAACTGTTTCATGTATTGATCTTTGGTTTTGCAAATGGATTCATCCCAATTGATGCAACAAAGATGAAGAGGGGGCAAAGAGTGTAAAACAAAATTTACAGGAATGCAGAAAAAAAGGGATGAGTGCAGGCCATCCAGTTTTTTCCAAACGATACCTTTTGAATGGTGCAAGGTTCAATAAACTGCGGAACCTTCAAGTCACCAACCTCAATAAATATACACCAAACTTTCATCGCTCATTTTTACATTGATGTAGGAGTTGACCAGGGGGTGTTCTTCTTGTGACTGCAGACTCGACTTGCGAATGATCAACTCATTCGACAAGGTTTCGGTGCGCGACTTTACGTTTTTGGTCTCGTTTTCAATCTCGTTGATGCAAAGTTGGGCGGCCATACTCCCCATCTCAAAACCCTTTTGCCCCAAGCCCGTAACGGGAGGTGCCAACAAGGCCAGTAGCGGATCCGAGCTGAAGGCGACTAAGCCCAGTTGGCTGCCTAATTGCAAGCCCATTTTTTTGGCTTCGGAGCACACGGCCAGGGCAATCTGTTCACTCGTTGCAAAAACGGCATCCGGCTTGCTGGGCATACTCATTACTTTTTGAAATCCAATCCGCCCTTCCTGAAAACTCAGACCCGTATGGGTGATCAAAGCCTCATCGGCCTTGATGCCGTAACGAGTCAAGGCCGAATGGTAACCCTTGAGGCGCTCGCGGCAAATGTTGAGGTGTTCGCCTCCGGTGAGCAGGGCAATCCGTTGGTAGCCGGATTTGATGAGGTGTTCGGTGAGGGTAAATGCAATGGATTCGTCGTTCATCACCACTCTATGTCCCGCTACTTTTTCGGCAGTACGTTCAAAAAATACCAGGGGAATCTCCTGCTGTTTGAGCGCTTTGAGGTGATCGTACTTTTTGGTTTCCTGCGACAAACACACCAATAGGCCATCTACCTGCCCGGCCATGGCCTCCACATTCATCACCTCGCGCTGGTAGCTTTCATTGGTTTTGGCAACCATCACATGATACCCTTTGCGAAAAGCCACCTCTTCAATGCCATTGAGTACCGACATGCTAAAATGGTGCATCATGTCGGGGAGGATAACGCCAATTACCTTGGTTTTGCGCTCCTTCAGGCTTTGGGCGATGGCATTGGGTTTATAGTTCAGCTTTTTTGCCATCTTTTTAACCCGATCGGTCATTTCGGCACTGATGTCAGGATGGTCGCGCAATGCGCGAGATACCGTAGAAGCCGACACTTTAAGCGCTTCAGCAATGACGTAGATCGTGGTAGAAGTGTTGCTCTTTTTCATAAAATACAAAATAAATAACAAGTGATCACTAAAAAAAAGAATAAAAATAACGGACTGTGAAGTTAGGGGAAATATTTTGGCTCCGCAACCGATTGCGGTTTCGATTGCGGAATCGTTGCGTTTTTTTTATTCAAAAACTCCTTCTACTATTGCCGTAGCATTTTTTTCACGCTTAAAGCCACCTACTCAGATTATGAAACAGAACTACATCTACGCAGCCCTTGCTGCGCTGGTGCTTCTATTGTGCTGCCTGGAACGAGGCCACACCCAGAACACCATCCAAATAAGCGGAAAAGTATTGGCCGCAGCCGACGGCACCGCCCTCCCTGGAGCTACGATACAGGTAAAAGGCACCAGCAATGGTACAACCGCTGACCTAGACGGCAAATTTGAACTTCGCGCAGTGCCCAATGCCACCCTGGTGTTTAGCTACCTGGGCTACCAAACGCAGGAATTGCTCATCGGCAACCAGACTTTGATCGAAGTCAGATTGGAAGCCGATGATAAAGCATTGGACGAAGTGGTAGTGGTGGGGTATGGTACGGAACGAAAAAGGGACTTATCGGGCTCCATTGCCAGCGTTTCCGGCGAAGAAATCAAATCCTTGCCCATTACCTCTTTTGAGCAAGGCTTGCAAGGGCGGGTAGCCGGGGTGCAGGTGATGCAAGGTAACTCCGCGCCAGGTGGAGCGCCACAGGTGCGCATCCGGGGAGCAAATACCGTATTGGGTGGAAATGAGCCCTTGTATGTGATCGATGGGGTACCGGTTTACAACTCCGAATTGGAGAATAACAATAACTTGAATATTGGCACACAACCTTCCAACGCTTTGGCTTCCATCAATCCCAATGACATTGTCTCGATGGAAATCCTCAAAGATGCCTCTGCCACAGCCATCTACGGGGCACGGGGTGCCAACGGGGTCGTCATCATTACCACCAAACGAGGCAAGGCTTCCGATAAAGGCAAGATCACCTTCGAAACCTACTACGGCATCCAGGAAATCAGCAAAAAACTGGAACTGATGGATGCCCAGGATTTTATCAAAATTGTAAACGAACGGACCACCAATTTCGGTGGCGCACCAAGATTTCCAGACCCAAGTATCTATAAAACATCAACCGACTGGCAAGATTTCTTTTTCAAAAGAGCACCGATCCAAAATTACACCTTGAATTTTTCTGGCGGCTCCAAGCAAAATCAATACAGTGTGTCCGGCAACTGGTTTGACCAGGAAGGCATCATTCCTCTTTCCAACTTCAACCGAGGTTCGCTGAGGGTCAATCTGGACAATCAGGTGAACGATAAACTCAAAGTTGCCACCAGCATCACGGCCAGCCGATCCATCAACAATCGCTCGCTGAACTACGTCTTGTCCAATGCGATGTCATTTTCCCCCTTATTGAATCCTTACGACTCTTTGGGCAACTTCCGCAACTTGAACACCATCGATGGCGGTGGCGACAACCCCGTAGAAGGGCTGTACAAGTCAACTGATCAATTGACGGTAGATCGCCTTTTGGGCAATGTACTGGGTGAATACGCCTTCACGCCTAACCTCACCTATAGTGTAAGACTGGCCATAGATAACCTAAATCAACAAAATGACATCTATGTCAAAAAAGGGAGTTTCATTTTCCCTTCTCCCGGTGCAACCGTGAAAAAAAACCTGGGTACCAATTACATTATCGAACACTTGCTCAGCTATAAACAGGTTTTTGCCCAAAAACACCGGCTGAGTGTGACCGCAGGCTACACCTGGCAACAAAACCTTACCCGTTTCTTTCAGCAAAGTGGATCAGGATTCCAGTTTGACGATTTTGGAACCAATAACCTGGGTTCTGCTGCCATTACTTTTCCTAATGTTTCGTTCAAGAATAAATCAACACTGCTCTCCTACCTGGGAAGGGTCAACTACGTGTTCGATGACAAGTACATCCTTACCCTCACGGGCCGGGCAGATGGATCTTCCCGCTTTGGCGAAAACAACAAATGGGGCTATTTCCCATCGGGTGCCTTGGCCTGGCGAGCGTCCCAGGAAAACTTCATGAAAAACGTCTCCGTGATCAGTGACTTGAAGTTTAGAACCAGTTATGGTTTGACCGGCAACCAGGAAATTGGTTTGTACAATTCCATTTCCAGATTCAGTTCGGTGACTGGAGTGATGGGAACCCCACTAGTGGCCTACATCGGTTATGTTCCTACCTCACTTGCCAACCCAGATTTGCGATGGGAGATCAACAAACAGTTCGACGCAGGGCTCGATGTAGCGTTATTCAAAAATCGCATCGCATTGACGTTTGATTACTACTCTAAACGCACCGATGATCTTTTGGCCGAGCTGCCGATCCCCGGCTCATCCGGTTTTTCCTCCATCTTGATCAACTCCGGCTCCATTGAAAACAAGGGCTTTGAAGTGTCACTCAATACCACTATCCTGGACAAAAAGGCCTTGCGTTGGAATGTGAGCGGCAATATTTCAAGAAACAATACCAAGGTGCTCAAGTTAGCAGTAGCCACCAAGCAGTTTTTTGCGCCCAGCATTCCCTCCCCTCTTGACCGCCCAGTCAATATTATTAGAGAAGGGGAAGTATTATCTGCGTTTTGGGGATACCTGGAAGATGGACTGACCGCCGAAGGCGACATCAAATACAAAGATGTCAATGGGGATGGAAAAGTGGATGGCAATGACCAAACCATTTTGGGTAGCCCTTTTCCTGATTTGATCTATGGATTCAATTCCAATTTGAACGTTGGCGATTTTTCATTGGCCATCTTCTTTCAAGGAGTCGCCGGAGTCAAGGTATTCAACAGCAACGATTTTTTAATTGCCAACTCTGTGACCAGAATTTCCAATCAATTGAAGGAGGTCAATGACCGTTGGACGCCCGAAAACCCTAATCCCAATGCCAAATACCCGCGTGCCAGTACCCGGCAATTGCTGGTATCTGACCGCTTTGTTCAAGATGCCGACTACCTCCGTTTGAGAAACATCGTACTGTCTTACAATTTACCAGCCGCTAAAATGGGCATCAAATGGATCGAAGCGGCCAGAGTATACATCAGTGGCCAAAACCTGCTGACCATCACAAAATACCACGGGTATGATCCTGAAGTAAGTCAGACGGGTTCTGCGTCATTGGTCAAAGGCCTGGATCGAGGTTCCTATCCAGCCAACCGAGTACTTACCCTGGGCTGCAATATTTCTCTGAAGTAATTCATCCACTCAAACACGCGCATCAACATGAAAAATAAATTATCTTTCTTAAAAATGCCACTCTTGGTTTTGGCCTTTTCGCTTAGCTCCCTCTTCTCCTGCAACGACCAACTCAACGAGGAAGTGTTTTCATTTGTGGCCGCCACCAACTACTGGAAGACCGCCGATGATGCCACCGCAGGCATTCTTGGAGCTTATGAGTCCTTTTTGAGCAACGATTATTTTGGCCGCTTTTATTTTGAACTGACTGAAATGCCAGCAGATTTTACGACCATCAACCGGAATGATACTTACCTACAATTGGACCGCTGGGATTTGTTGGCCAATCATCCCTTTGTATTGCAAGTATGGAACATCATGTACCGCCAAATTGGGCGCGCCAATGGAGTCATCCAAAATGTACCCAATATTCAGATGGATGCCACCAAGCAAAAATCAATCATTGGAGAAGCCAAATTTATCCGGGCTTTTGATTATTTCAACATTGTTCGGCTTTGGGGGGCTGCGCCCTTGCAGCTTTCCGTTGTAGAAGGACTCTCCTCTACGGCTCTGCCCCGCTCATCCACAGCGGAACTGTATGCGCAGATCGAAAAAGATTTGAAGGATGCCGAATTGGATTTACCAGCTACCCGCACGGGCGCGGAAGTAGGTCGAGTCACTTCTGGCGCTGCAAAAACCTTGCTAGCCTGGGTCTATCTCACGCAGAAAAAATGGGATTTAGCAGCGGCAAAAGCCAAAGAGGTAATGAGCAGCAATCAGTACAGACTGCTGCCAAAATTTGATGACGTATTCAGTGTCACCAACAAGAACAATGCCGAAACCATCTTTTCCATCCAGTTTGATGGCACCATAAGAGGTCATGCCTTGTCCTCTTTTTCTAATTTTGGGGGCACCAATAATCCCTATTGTTTTCAGGGGGTAAATGTGTATTCAGTTGATCCAAAATCTGACATTTGGACCGTTTGGGATAAAAACGAATACCGCAGAAATTTCACGGTGTACAGCTCGGTAAAAGGCAAAAATGGCAATACCATTAACGTCGACCCCAATTTTCCGTCCTTTGGAAAATACCGCTGTCCGGCTGAGCTGGGAATCAACAACAGCTTTGTGAATCCACCAGTATTGAGGTATCCCGATGCCCTATTGATTTTTGCTGAGGCCGAAGCTCAGGCCAAAGGTGGCCCTACTGCCGAGGCATACGACGCCATCAACCAGGTTAGAAGAAGGGCCTACAACTTGCCCATCGGCACACCTGCTCCAGATGTAGATTTAAAAGACCTCTCTTTACAGGCGTTTACAGATGCTGTAATCCAGGAGAGAGGGTACGAGTTTGTGATGGAGTGTCACCGCATTTATGATCTGCTCAGAACAGGAACTTTCAAAACAAAGATAAAAGCCATTGGGAAAACTGCCCTGAGGGGGGATCTTTTTCCAATTCCACAAAGTGAGTTGGATGCCAATACCCAAATTGGGAGTGGGGGCCAGAATCCAGGCTGGTAAATGAATTGGAGGTTTTGGGTGAAATCCTGAAACCTCCATTTTATCTTTAACTCAAACATAATAAACACCTTTCGACTATGAAGTGGCACACCTTTCTCTTGGCTGCATTGATTTGTTGGTCGGGTTCGGGTTTTGCTCAAAACCGCTTTAGCCTGAAAAATTCAAAGCTGGAAGTAGCCTTTGATGAAAAAGGAAATGTAAGCAGTTTGATAAACCTACAAACCGGCCAAAATTACGCTTCAGGCACCCCCATTTGGCGCTTGTATTTTGACAATAAAGTGCGCAAAGACAAGGAAGTGTTGGCCAAAGATAACTTGCCTGTCATCACTCAGGAAGGCTCAAAAATTGTGATCAGGTACGAGGCTTTGAAAATCAACAACGCGCTGGTCCGATTTCGATTAAAGTTGACCATAGCCCTGGAAGAAGACCAGATTCGATTTGCTGCTGAACTACAAAACAATGAGCCGCATACCATCATCCGCGAGCTGCAATATCCACTAATCGCCAATTGCCAACTTCCCGCAGATCACCAACTTCTGAATACCCATTGGGGCGGGCAATTGTACCCTGACCCTAAAAAACAAATCCGATCAGCCAATGCTGCTTACCCTCCGTATTACCCGCCTTCACAATACTTCCTGCAAATGGATACCAAGTATGGTGGTGGTGGAGCAAGCCTGGCCGCCAATTGTTTCGCTTTTGTAGGCGGAAAAGCAGGGATTTACTTTGGCAGTCACGACACCACCTTTCAGGAAACTGGGCATGGTTTGCGTTTGTATCCGAGCAAAAAATTCGTATTCGATGAGCTGGAAGCGGGCATTTACAAATACCCCAATTGCTTGTACGGCGAGTCCTGGCAATCTTCCGCCAATGTGATTGCTCCCTATTCCGGCAGCTGGCACCAAACTTCAAAGTTGTACCGCAACTGGGTAAACACCTGGTGGAAACACCGCGACGAACCCCAATGGGTCAAAGAAATGAAGGGGTGGCAACGCATCATCATGAAGCACCAATACGGCGAAGTGCTTTTTCCTTATACCGACTTGGGCAGCAGGGTGAAATCCGTAGGCGAAAGTGTAGGGCTGAATACAACCTTGGTACACGGCTGGCACAATGGTGGTCACGACAACGATTACCCCAATTACATCGCCGATCCGCTCCAAGGCGGAGATGCGGAGTTGAAAAAACAAATCGCTGCTTTCCAAAAAGATGGTGGCGCCGTGTTGTGGTATTACAGCGGCAGATTGATTGACAAGGCTTCCGACTTTTACAAAAAGGGCATTGGCAGCAAATTGGTTATCCGCGACAATACCGGTTCGGAAGTCAATGATGCTTACCGCTTTCGGGGCCCGGGTACTTTTACCGGCTCTTTTGATTCCAGAACCTTTGCGATTTCGGAGTTCAGGAACCCTGCCTGGGTAAAAGAATTGAAAAAAATGGCCGATCAGGCGATTACTTATGGTGCAAAAAGTGTGTTTTACGACCAGATGGGCTCAGGAGAACAACCACATTGGGATTTGAGCAAAGAATTTCCCATTCCTACCATGAAAACAATTGGTGTGAAAGCTAAGGTATTGGGCGAATTGCACGATTACATCAACCGAAAAGGCCCAAACCTGGCCATTGGCATCGAGCTCCTTTCCGATGTAACCGCCATGCAGGTCGACTACGTTCATTCCAGATACGGCGCAACCGAAGTGCTGAACCCGGATTGGGAAGCCAAAGGTGAAAAACCCCGCAGCACCAATTTCATCGATTGGTTTCGCTACACGTTCCCTGAAATCATCCTTTCGGATCGCGACATTCGCGACGATACCGACATCGAACGCCGCGTAAACCATACCGTGCTGAAAGGTTTGCGCAACGACGTAGAAATTTACCGCTGCCGAGCACTGATTGACGAAACGCCCCATTACCAGGAATACCTCACCAAAATCAATCAGCTAAAAGATCGATTCAAGGATCTGTTGTTGCTCGGAAAATACCTGGATACCGAAGGGATACAGCACAGTAATACAGAGATCGAAGCCCGCCGGTTTGACAATGGCAATAAAATGGCTATTGTATTGACTCAAAGCCATTTGTCATCCGCCGCCACCACCTTGGCAATTCCCCAAGGGTATCTTTATGATGTTTTTGGTTCGGTAGGGGAAGTAACGGTAAAACCAACCAGTATTGATGTTCAAATCACCATTCCAAAGCATGGCCTTTGCGTTTTGGTATTTACAAAATAAGTGTCATGAAAATAGCAAGCGCCTTTTCCTTTGTCATCTTGTGGCTGATGCCTCTGTTGAGCGTTGGACAAACCAAGCAACTTAGTACTCAAAATGAAGTTTTGTCAATTGACAATCAAGGCATTTTAACGATTCAATCCAAAACAAACGCTGAAATATCAATCAGCACTCCGATAAATAAGTTGTGGAAACTGACCTTGAAAAATGAAAAAGAAACCAATGATTTTGGGGTGAAAAACTATGATTTCGACCCTTCGCAGGAGGTAGCAATCAACCAAAAAGGAAACGAAATCACCCTGACGTACAACCAAGTTAAACAAGGCAACAGAACTGTTCTCATCAAGGCAATATTTAAGATTTACGTGAAAAATGAAGCCTTTTGCTTCTCAGCTTCACTAAGCAATCCTGACAGCGAATGGCTGCTGCGTGAATTGACCTATCCGATTTTTACCGACATAAAAACCAAAAACAACCTCGCCAAAGTGTATTTACCGAGTGGTTTAGGGCAATGTTTTGAAGACCCTGCCAGCTTTGGGAAGAAAAGTTTTGATTATCCCAGCGGCAGAGGTACAATGCAATGGTTTAGCATCAACACCTCAAATTCAGGTTTGTATGTAGCCAGTCACGATGCCAGCCGCAGTAAAAAACAGTTCAATATTGGCTATTCAAATGAAGCAAAATCGTTCAGTTCTTCGGTCGCCTTCCCAATTTTCAAAAACGATTTTGACCTGCCCGAAGTGGTCGTGAGCACCTATCAGGGAAAATGGCATGAAGCCGCCAAGCGCTATCGTTCCTGGTACGATGCTCAATTTAAACTACCCGAAATACCTGCTTGGGTAAAACAGGAAAGCGGTTGGTTGTTGGCTATTTTGAAGCAACAAAACGGCTATGTGATGTGGAAATACCACGAATTGGATCAGCTTTGCGACATTGCCGAAAAAAATGGCTTCAAAACCATTGGGCTTTTTGGCTGGGCCAATGGCGGACACGATTACCTGTACCCCAATTACATTCCCGATGATTTACTAGGGGGCAGACCTGCGTTGAAAGCGGCCATTGAACGCGCACATAAACGAGGGTTTAAAATTGTTGTTTATGCCAATGGCACCTTGATTGATGCGGGTACAGAGTACTATCGATACAACGGCAACAATACCATTGCCCTCAAGGAAGACCGATCCGCTTACACCAGTTCCATCCGCAAGTACAACTCCGCTACGCCAGTTGTATTTGTCGAGGCATCCTACAGTTCCAGTGTTTGGCGCAAAACCATGTTGGATTTGGCACTGCAAGCCCATGAATTGGGGGCAGACGGCATTTTATACGATCAGGTTGGGGTAAAAGGAGCTTTGCTGAATTATTCAAAAATTCAAGACCATACCCTCCCTCAGGAATCTGGAACAAAATACCGCTACCTGATGATGCATGAAATCCGGACGACTTTGAAAAAGTTGAACCCTGGATTTGTGGTCATGACCGAAGGTGTCAACGATGCCATTTTTGCCGACATCGACTATTACCACGGCTGGGGCGATGGCACCTATCCAGATGCGAATGCATTTCCGAGTTTATTCAAATATACCTTTCCTGAATTGGTCAAAACGCAGCGTCACTCTTCACCCATGTTGCCTCGCTACCATGCCAATTTTGCCACCGTCACCGGCCAACGCCATGAAATAGAAACCCGTTGGGAAGCCGATGTGAACTACCTGAAATATGGCAAACTGCCCGATGAAAACAGCTATAAAGATGAAGCTTATTTTGCCCCAAGTGCAAAGCAAATCAATGAAGTACCTGCCGAAGTGGCAACCAAATACCTCCACGATTTGATTGGCTTTGAAAATCAACATGCTGAGTTTTTCAGAACCGGAAAGTTTATTGATGAGGAAGGTATCACCATAAGTGGGCAGGAAATTATGGCCAAAGGTTTTCAGAACGGAAACAAATTGGGGGTTGTAGTTTGGAACCAGCACCGCAGCGAAAGTCGGAGCTTCCAGCTTGATGTACCCGGCTATCGTTTTGTCAGCGCCCATGAACCAGAAAGTGCACAAGCCGAAAAAGCGTCGCCACTAAAAAGCAACTCCTTGCGGCTACTTATCTTTACTAAGCTCTAAACCAACCTAACACACTGCAACATGACTTTAGAACTAACCGGTAAAGTAGCCCTGGTAACGGGCGCTGCCCGAGGCATCGGCAAAGGCATCGCCCTGGTGCTCGCCGAAAAAGGGGCCGACATCATCATCAACGACAAAAAGATGAACTACGAAGGGGAAGCGGTTGCTGCCCAGATTCAGGCCATGGGGCGCAAAACCATGTTGGTTGAAGCGGATGTGAGTAAAGAGGCTGAGGTAAAAACGCTCTTTGAGAACATTCAGCGCAATTTTGGCCGTTTGGATATCCTGGTCAACAATGCTGGAACTTCCCAAGCCAAAGACATCTTTGACACCTCCCTCGAAGATTGGGAGTACATCATCAATACCAATTTGACCAGTACCTTTTTGTGTTCCCAAGCGGCCATGCATTTAATGGCGGCTCAGCGGGCTGGGCGCATCATCAACATCAGCTCGGTAGTGGGTGAGCGTGGTGCGCTGTTCGGCCATGTGCATTATGCCGCCACCAAAAGCGGGATGTTGGGCATGACCATGACCCTCGCCCGGACGGGTGCGCCCCTAGGTGTAACCGTAAATGCCGTAGCCCCAGGAATCATTGAGACGGAACTGCTCTTCAAAACCCACGGGATGGAAGGGGTGGAAAAACTAAGCGCTTCGATTCCACTCGGGCTAGGCAAACCCCGCAGCATCGGCCTGGCGGTGGCCTTCCTCTGTGGTGAAGGCGGGAATTACATCACGGGCGCCACACTGGATGTGAATGGTGGCATCAACATGAAATAGATGACAACGAGCAGCAATAAATTTTACAAGTGGGAGCTCCTGATTTGGTTGTGGTTGGCCTATTTTTTCAACCAGGGCGATCGGCAGATTTTTAACATAGCCTTACCTTTGATCAAGGCCGATTTGGGGCTTAGCGATGCTCAGTTGGGGCTGGTCGGGTCCATATTTATTTTGACCTTGGGCGTTTGTTTTCCGATTGCGGGCATTGTGGGAGATGTTTTCAATCGCAAAAAAATAGTCGGGTATAGTTTATTGTTTTGGAGTGCGGCCACTTTTTTCACTGGTTTTAGCTTCAGTTTAGTCCACCTGATCTTGTTGCGTAGCCTGGCAGTAGGTGGTGGAGAAGCATTTTATGCCCCTGCCGCATACGGCATCATTGGCCAGCACCACCAGCGCACCCGGGCTTTGGCCATGTCAATTCACCAAACTTCACTGTATGCTGGGATTATTTTTAGTGGTGCAATCGGAGGTTACATTGCTCAAACCTATGGTTGGAAAAGTACCTTTTTCCTTTATGGCGGGGCCGGAATTGTGTTGGCTGGCCTCTTGTTTTGGCGTTTACAGCCTACCCCTGTCGCGGTTGCCGCCACATCAGTTGAAGAGAATCGGCGTTTTATTCGTCAAGCATTGGCCGAATTGTTTAGCAAACCTTCGGCGCTCTTGCTGTGCTTCGCATTCCTGTGTTTGGTCGTGGTGAATGTTGGCTATACCACCTGGATGCCTACTTTTTTGCACGAAAAATTCCAGCTATCCATCGCTGAAGCGGGTTTTGACTCCATGTTTTATCACCATGTGTTTGCCTTCATCGGGGTGATGAGTGGAGGTTTACTTTCGGATCGATTGGCCCTCAAATCCCCCCATTATCGGCTGATCATCCAATGCCTCGGCATGTTGTTGGGTGCTCCGTTTATCTTTGGAATCGGCCAGGCGAGTACTCCTTTTTTGACTTACGTTTATTTGTCGGGCTTTGGTTTTTTCCGAGGTTGGTACGAATCCAATCTGTATGCCAGTTTGTTTGCGGTGATCGAACCCCGCTACCGCTCTTCTGCGGTAGGGCTTTCCGCCATGTTTGCCTTTGCGACGGCTTCGGTGGTACCTTTTTTGCTGGGATATCTAAAACCGACCTTCGGGTTGGCCAACGGGCTTTCGACACTTGCCCTGGCCTATGGCTTGGGCGCATTGTGCATCTTCGTTTGCTGGCGGTATTTTTTCCAAAAAGATAGTCAACTCAAAACAATAGAGCCATGAAAGTTACCTGGCTGGGACAAAGTGGTTTTTTGTTTGAAACCCAATCGCAACGCCTGCTAATCGACCCATTTTACAGTGATATTGTGGAGCAAAGACAAGGGATCAAGCGTTTGGTCTCTGCTCCTATTCCCATTGAGGACTTGCACCCTGATTACATTTTCATTACGCACGACCATTTGGATCATTTGGACCCAATTGCCCTGCCTGAAATTCACCGCCAATACCCTCAGGCAAAGATCGTAGGTCCGGAAAGCGTCATGCGCAAAGCCCTGGAGTTGGAATTTGACCCAGGTGCATTGATTCAGCAGCCAAAGGGAGCCAGCCATACGTTTGGAGCCTTTAAGATCACCAGCACCGCCGCTTATCACAGCGATCCTTTTGCTGTGGGAATGGCCATTGAAGTAGAGGGCAAGCGAATCTATTACAGTGGCGATACACTTTTAATGCCGACGCTTTATGAAGAAATATACCGTATGACAGGCCCGAGTCCTGACCTGGTTTTCATTGTCATCAACGGGCGTTTGGGCAATATGAATGTACAGGAGGCCATTGCCCTCACTGCACAACTACAACCCAGCCTGGCTATCCCCATGCATTATGGCATGTTTGCAGAAAATACCGAAGACCCCTATCTCTTTTTAGCAGGCTGTGACCAAAATCAAATCAAAGCCATGGCATTGACCCTGGGCAAAACAGTTGTTTTATGAAAGTTACGGGCATCGAAACCCACATTTGCCACGCCTACCGCACCAACTGGGTATTTGTAAAAGTATTGACCGACGTGGATGGTTTACACGGCGTCGGCGAAGCAACCCTGGAATACAAAGAGCATACCGTAGCCCAGGCCTGTAAAGAATTGGAGCGCATCCTCATCGGCAAAGATCCACACCGCATCGAAGAATTTTGGCACACCGCTTATCGCGATGCGTACTGGCGCGGCGGCCCGGTGTTGATGAGTGCAATGTCGGCCATTGAAATGGCGCTCTGGGACATCAAAGGCAAAGACCTGGGGGTTCCGGTGTACCAACTGCTGGGTGGAAAGGTAAGGGACGCGATTCCTTGCTACGCCAATGGCTGGTTTGCTCCCGCTAAAACACCCGATGAATTTGCCGAAAAGGCAAAACAGGCCGTCAATCAGGGTTTCAAAGCCCTGAAATGGGACCCCTTTGGCAGTGCCTATTTGCAGATTGAGCGCAAGCAGTTGAATGAGGCCATTGCCTGTGTCGGAGCGGTGTATGATGCTGTGAAAGATCGTGCGGATATCATCATTGAAGGCCACGGGCGTTTTGACATTCCAACCGCAGTACGCATTGGACAGGCCCTGGGTGACTTTGATATTTTGTGGTTTGAAGAACCCATTCCACCCCAAAACCTGGAGGGTTTGGCCGAGGTGAAGCGGCGAGTCAATGTGCCCATCTCGGCAGGAGAACGCTTGTACAACCGCTGGGATTTTCGCACCCTGTTTGAATTAAAAGCGGCCGATTTTGTGCAACCCGATGTCAGCCATGCTGGAGGAATTATGGAATTGAAAAAAATCGCGGCGATGGCTGAAGCGTACCATATTCCCATTTGCCCCCACAATCCGAGTGGGCCGGTGGCCAATGCGGCTACCTTGCAACTGGCGGCTTGTACCCCCAACTTTTACTTGCTTGAAACGATGAGCAGTGACGTGCCCTGGCGGGCCGAAATCAGTACGGAGGAGATCAGGTTTGAACATGGTGAAATGTTGATTTCAGATAAGCCCGGCCTGGGCATTGACATTCATGTGGAGGAAATGAAGAAATACCCTTTTGAACCTAAAGAATTGCGGCATTATCAGGGCACCTTGACCGATATTAGACCTGCTGATGCGAAGAGCTATTTCAAACAATAGCCTCCATTTTCTAAAGTTTATAAAAACATTAGCAAAAATATGGGTGTGATTCAAATTGTGATTTACTTCAGTACAGAAAATATTGATGAAACCCTTAAATTGGCTACGTCAAACGGTGGACAAATGCTGTATCCAAAAACAGACAATGGAATTGGGCTTGTTGCAGAATTTGAAGACACTGAAGGAAATAGGTAAGCAAATGAAAAAATTGACCATTGCATTGTTGATTATCTCTATTCATTCTTTCGCACAAGAGAAAGTAGCGGAAGTGATGGATTTCGGGAGTAAGTTTACGCTGGAATCAAAAATATTGAACGAAACCCGTACCTATTGGGTTCGCTTGCCAGCCTCCTACCACAACCCAAGTTATGATAAGCAATCCTATCCGGTCATGTATGTGTTGGATGGCAAGTCCGCTTTTTTTCCTTTACTCGGGGTGGTAAGTTTTATGAGTGAAAAGGAAAGCGTAAACTTTCAAATACCGGAAATGATTGTGGTGGGTGTTGATACAGAGAATCGCTTAAAAGACCTAACCCCCAATCCCTCTACTAAAATGCCGAGTGGCGAAGAAGCAAAAACAGAATCTCAAAAATTGATGATGGCCGGCGGCGGCGGCGGTGAAGCGTTTTTCAAGTTCCTGACTGAAGAGTTGTTTCCCAAAATCGAAGGCGACTATCGTACCCTTCCTTATCGGATGTATGTGGGGCATTCCCTGGGCGGGCTTACCACCGCATATACCTTGCTCAAACATCCGGGTATTTTCAACAGTTATTTTTCAATTGATGGTAGCCTGTGGTGGGACAATGGCAAATATGTACGGGAAGCATCTGCTGATTTGCAAAACATGAAGTCAAAATCAGTCCAACGCTTTTACCTTTCAGTAGTCGACTCAAGCCAAGCCGGGGCAGGAAATAAGTTTCATGCGCGATGTATTCACCAGTTTGCGCAAGCCCTCAAAGATTATGGGCCCACAAATGTTCAGTCAAAACTGGACGTGATCAAAGATACCGACCACTCGTCCATTCCTTTGTTGAGTTGGTACAATGGCTTGCGATACATTTTTGAAGGCTACGATGTAAGTCATTACAGTTTTACCACTAACCCCAATTTAATCGAATCGCATTACGCCAACCTGGAAAAAACAATTGGGTTAAGAATGCCGCCACCACAAGATGTGCTTGAAATTGTACTCCATTACCTCACCGCCCCCAATCGCTTTCCAGACAAAGAAAAGGCGCTGATGGTGGCCAAAATTGGGTTGAAGTATTACCCCAAGGCACCTTTTATTCTGGAAAAAATCGAAAAAATCGAAAGTTCAAAATGAAACAACTGCTTATCATTATTCTGGTATTGCTGGTAGCCTGTAAGCCAACCCAGAAAGAGTATGATTTGATTTACACGAACGGCACCATCGTAGATGGACTAGGAAACGAGCGGTTTATAGGCGACATCGGCATCAAAGGCGACAAGATTGTAAAAGTATCCAGAGCAAAAATCAACCCTGCCCTGGCCGAAACGGTAATTGACATTCGAGGGAAGATCATTTCTCCCGGATTTATTGACAGTCATGCGCACATTCAAACCACGATACACCAATTTCCACAACCAGAAAATTTTCTTCGACAGGGCATCACCACCATTTGCGCCAGTTTACACAGTGGAGACCAACCATATCCCATTGACAATTATGCCCTTTCATTAAAAGTTGCGCCCAATGTTGCCTTCTTTTCTGGTTTAAACTGGACCAGAAAAAAAGTGATCGGTTTGGAAAATCGCCCTGCCACCGCAGCGGAATTGGACAGCATGAAGTATTATGTGGAGCAATCCATGAAGCAAGGCGCCTTAGGATTTTCGGTGGGGCTAATTTATGTCCCCGGTCTCTATGCTTCCACAGCCGAAATCACTGAGTTATCGAAAGTGGCTGCAAAGTATGATGGTATTTATGTTACGCATATGCGCAATGAAGGAAGTGGATTACTTGCTTCGATTCGGGAAACCATTCGGATTGCCAAAGAAGCCAATATGCCTGCGCAAATTAATCACTTCAAAGCAGCGGGAGTTGCGCAGTTTGGATTAGCGAGTCAGGGATTGGCAATTGTTGACTCCGCCAGAAATGCCGGCATGGATATCTCGGTAGATGTCTATCCGTACACCGCGGCCAATACCTATTCCTACATTTTATTTCCAGCCTGGGCGCTTGATGGAGGAACTGCCGAATTGGCTAAGCGCCTGAAAGATAAGCAACTTCGCAAACGGATCGAATCCGACATGAGAGCCATCATCATGAACGATGAAACTGGGGAAGAGCTCTGGCGCATTCAATTCAATAGCATTCCAGCAGACACACTGTTTAACGGCAAAACCTTGGAAGACTATGTGAAAGCGAAAGGTTATCCCAATAATCTGGATGGTGGAATACAGGCCATCATTGACTTGGAGCTCAAAGGTGGTTTTCTGGCGATTTACCATGAGATGGATGAGCAGGATGTGATCAACATCTTGAAATACCCCTATTCGATGATTGAAACAGACGGTGACTTAGTGAATCCGGAGAAAAGCATTTTCCCTCACCCTCGCTCTTATGGATCCTTTCCGAGGGTGATTGCGCGCTATGTTCGCGAAATGAAAGTGCTTAAGTTGGAAGAAGCGATCAAAAAAATGACTTCCATGCCAGCTGACCAAATCAAACAATACCATCGAGGACGGATTCAGGAAGGGGCTTATGCGGACCTCATTGTCTTTGATTTTGACAAGATTCAGGATAAAGCCACTTATACCGATTCCAAAAAATATGCTGAAGGTATCGAGCAGATGCTCATCAACGGTGTTTTCGTGATAAAAAACGCAAAACTTACCAACAATACGCCTGGTGTTTGGCTCCATAACAAAAGTGTACAACGATAATGCTAATTTGTAAAAAAGCTAACCATGACCACTCCACCCGACATGACAGCGCATTTTTTCTTTTATTTAGGCCTATCCCTTTTGGTCCTGCATGAAATGGACGCAGTACGTTGCCGAGAGTGGCGCATTTTCCCAGGGCTTTCAATGTTAAGCGATAAGTTGGGGCAAATAATTTTTATTTTTGCACATATTCCACTGTTCTTTTTTATCCTTTGGAAGCTAAGTCATAGCCAAGACTTAAGCGTTTTTATGAAAGGATTTAATGTGTTCATGATTGTCCATTTGGGGCTCCATATTTTGTTTCTTCAGCACAAAAACAATGAATTCAACGACTGGATTTCTTGGATCATCATCATTGGGGCCGGAGTTTGTGGGTTCATTGGCTTACTGGTTTAGTATTGCCTAATGGTTGTTCAACAGGCAGTGTAATTCTCCTTCAAAAGTTGAGCACGCTGATATTTCCATTCTTTTGTAGTAACTTACATTCATTGTAGTCATAGCTATGGTGAAAAAAATATACCTTTTATTCCTGCTGACCATTATCTATCAAGGCGCGATCAGTCAAAATGCCTCCACCGATGATCGACAAAAAGCCATTGAGCACTGGCGAAATATGCGCGTCGGGTTATTTGTCCACTGGGGCCCATCTGCTGGTTTGGGCACGCCCGAATCTCATTCGCATGCGCGCAAAAGTGCCCTGAACCCACATGGTTCTGTTCCCGCTGAGGAGTATGATCAACTTATAAAAAATTCAATCCCATTCATTACGACCCGGATGCCTGGCTCAAGTTGGCCTATTCTGCGGGGATGCGTTACAGTGTTTTTGTGGCCAAACACCACGATGGCTTCTGTATGTTTGATACAAAAGCGACCGGCTACAACATCCTGGCAACGCCTTACAAGCAGGATGTCGCTAAACTATTTGCTGAAGCCTGCCAACGTCAAGGTTTAGCGCTGGGTTGGCAATTCTCTCCAAAAGACTGGAAACACCCCGATTTCAACACCGAAAATCACGACCGCTACAACGCCTACTATCTACAGTTGTTGGATGAGTTAAGTGCCAATTATGGCCCTATTGCGGTTATGTGGTTTGATGGGGTTGAACCCATTGGCAAAGACAAATGGAAAGATGTTCCAGCCAAAGCCGCCGAGATGATGTACAGCCGCCATCCTAATCTACTCGTAGGTACTCATGGGGCAATGAAAGAAGATTTTATCAGTTTTGAAATTGGGGTCGGCCCCTTTGACCGGCAAAAACCCTGGGAAACCGCCGAAGGCATCAACCCCAGTGGCTGGATTTTCAATAAACCAATACCTGCATTTCCTTTTCGCGACCTGTTGCGGACAATGATCTACACCATTTCGCGAGACGGGAATTACCTCCTGGATGTTGGCCCCATGCCCGATGGCACGCTTTATCCACCTGATGCGGAGCGCTTAGGGGACTTTGCCGCCTTCATGAAAACCAACGCAGAAGCAGTGCATGGCACTCGCGGCGGACCCTACCGAGATGGTGCTTGGGGCAGCGCTACCTGCAAAGGAAACTCGGTCTATTTGTGGGTATCCGATCAGGTGGGTGAACACTTAACCTTACCGGCATTGCCCGCTAAAATTTTGAAAGCAAGCCGTCTGGATGGGCAACCACTTACCTGGAAAACTGACCGCAAGCGATTGTTGCTCCATTTTCCTGATCGCAAACCTGGTGCCAATCCTGTATTTATTTGTGTAAAAATAGACTTGGATAAACCTGCTTATGGTTTGCCGATTCTGGATGGCCAAGTAAATGAACTAGCCACCGCAGCGGTAAAAGCCTCGGCCATCAAGGAAAACAATGTAGAAAAATACGTCACCGCTGGCCTGTTTGACAACCTAGGCGAAACCGCTTGGGAAACCCCAAAAACGGACACCCTCTGTACGCTGGAATTTGATTTGGGGAAATTGACTACACTTACCGCGTTGTCTTTAGCGGAAAAAGGCCAAATCGAAGGCTGGAATCACGGCTGCGAGATCCGCTTAAAAACTAGGGCAAGTACCTCGGCAGAATGGCAACAGGTCATCCGACACCAAGGTGCTATTGGTGCACCGCCCATTTTACAATTTGCGGCTACTTCAGCGCGGTTTGTCAAACTGGAAATTCGCAAGCGGCCTGGTTTTGAATTACAGCTTGCGGAGTTGCGGGTGTTTGGTTCAATTAAATGAGCCTGAAAACGATGATTAGATGGAAACCATTTGTCGTAGATAAAATTGACCAAACCTACATCTTTAACTTCTTAGCGATTCCAAAAGAGGAATGACCCAACTAGTAAAGACAAACTGATTGGATTGGATTTAGTCCTGAAATAGGAAGTAGTGCTTTTAGTCAGCGCTGAAAAAAATCCACTTTTTAATTGGAATGATCGTTCCGTTATTATTATATTTGCACTTCATTCTTTTAAAATCAAAAAAAATGAATTCACTGAGTAACAAGATCGCTGTTGTCACAGGTGGCAACAGTGGAATTGGTTTTGCAACAGCCAAAGAATTTATTGCCCAAGGAGCAAAGGTTGTCATTACGGGTAGAAATCAGTCTGCGATTGATGAAGCTGTCAATCAATTGGGCAGCAATGCTAGCGGCTTTTTAGCCAATGCGTCAGAAGTAAAGGAAACAGAAAGCTTAGTTGAAAAAGTTAAAGCGAAGTTTGGAAAAGTTGATATCCTTTTTGTCAACGCCGGTGTTTTCTATCCTACGCCAATTGGTCAAATAACCGAAGATGGTTTTGACGAACAAATGGGCATCAACTTCAAAGGGGCAATTTTTACCATTGAAAAATTCTTACCTATTTTGGTTGATGGTGCTTCCATTATCAATTTATCTTCTGTGAATGCCTACACTGGTATGCCTAATACTGCTGTGTATGCTGCCAGCAAGGCTGCATTGAACTCCTACACTCGTACCGCTGCAACGGAATTAGCCGGACGAAAAATAAGAGTGAATGCGGTAAACCCTGGCCCAATTTCAACTCAAATTTTCGCAAAGTCAGGTTTGCCCGAAGAAATGCTAACTGGATTTGCAACTGCCTTACAAAATAGAATTCCATTGAAGCGTTTTGGCACTCCTGAAGATGTGGCAAAATTGGTTGCTTTTCTTGCCTCTGATGCTGCTTCTTTCATCACCGGAAGTGAGTACAATATTGATGGTGGCATTAATGTAAACCCACTTTTAGCGTAAATTTTTTTGTCAAAAACTGGAATGTTCGTTCCGTTATTTGTACCTTTGTGTTTGAATAGACAAACACAAAGGTTTTTTTTATTATGGCTCGGAGCAAGGAATTTGATGAAATAGAAGTTTTAAACAAAGCGGTCAATCTTTTTTGGTGTAAAGGGTTCAATGGGACATCTGCACAAGATTTAGTAGATGCCCTTGGCATCAGCCGTTCAAGTTTGTATGATACATTTGGTGATAAGCGAAACCTATTTATTAAATCACTACAATGCTATCGTCAAAATATGTCTGGAAAGATGATTGACGCTATTGATAAATCGGAAAATGTAGAAGAAACCATAAAAAATATTTTTAAAATGGCCACAACTGAGGCAATCGAAGATAAATTATCAAAAGGATGTTTTATGGTTAATTCAATGATTGAGCTAGCACCACACGATAAAGAAGTTGCAGAAATTGTCGTCCAAAATATGCAAGACGTTGAAGATGCACTTTATCGGGCAGTCAAAAAAGGTCAAGACGTAGGTGTTTTTTCAACAAATCAAACAGCTAGGTCCTTGGCTCGGTTTTTATTCAACAATATTTCAGGAATTAGAGTGGCTTCCAAGGCTGGTTCTGAAAAAAAAGTCTACGACGATATTGTCAAAGTTGCTTTGTCTGTTTTGAATTTGTAGGGTGTCACACCGCATTGTGGCTAAGCTGAGAACCCTTCACCACAATCTTAGTGGAGAAGTTAAAACTGCTCAAACCACTGGATCAATTGTGGGAAAAGATCGGCCAGGGTTTGAACCGCTCTTTTTTGCTGGTAGGCTTTGATGATGTGTCCAGTGCGGTCGCTTCTTTTGATTTGTACAACGCTGGAATGAGCATTAAATACCCTGTTCTGGGCGCTGCAAAATACGGTGAGGAAAAGAAGAAATAGGATAGATCCTGTTTTCATGAACTTCCGAAATTTTTAGTAATAAGTACAAGGACAAATAACCTGAAGCATGTATGCTTCGTGGTCTAATTGATGATTGCCCGAATACCTGCTGAGCATACCATCGGTGTCCCTATCCACAGGCGGAATACAATGATGCAAGGATTTTTCTTTTGCGGCGAAGGATTTAACCCTGAAAAACTACATCAAAATGTAGGTTTTCGGGGCCTTTTAGGCCAAGTCATTTTTTACTTTGCAGGTTTATTGTCCACGTTTTAGTCTTGTTTTTAAATCCGGCATAAATAACTCAAAAATATAGTCAGTCCGTCCACGACTAATTGATTCAATAATTTTATCAACTTCCATAGCAAGTATTATAGTTGGTGAAGGTGTTCATTCATCGTGCCTTACAGTATCCTCCATTATAAAAATTGCATTATTGTTTAGGTCGTAAAATCCAAACTCATTCGTTTTCCAAGGAGTATTGATTTTCAAACTGTCTTGTGTAACCGTTCCTCTTTCTACAAGTTCGTCAAAAAGTGGAGTTATGTTTTTTGCAGATATTCTAATTACCGAACCGCCAAGCAATGGGTCGTCAGGTGTGTCAGCGTGCCACTGTAGGTGCAAACTGATATTTTCTCTGTAAAGTACAGCGTACATTTTATCAGAAAAAAAAATTTCAAAACCTAATTTTTCCCTGTACCAAGCAATGTCCCTTTCTAGGTCTGCTGATGGTAGTACTGGAATGATGCTCAATAATTCTGTTGTCATTTTTTAAGGCTTGTTATCCGAATGTTATTAGTTGACCATCTTGAAGTGTCGCTATAAAATTACGCACAACGCGCTGCGGCTTTGCGAAGTTCTGAAAAAGAATGGAGTGAAGCGAGGATTTTTTCGGAATTTTGCAAAGCCGCAGCGAGCCTTTTGTACAACAAACAGGACTTTTTGCAGGCAGGGAATTGTTGTACTTCGAACACACTCTAAAGCTCAATAAAGAAATAAAAATACCTCACCCATCCACATCCTTCACCAAATCCGTAATCCTATTTTCCACCCCCCACTCATAAATCCGATCGAGGATTGGAATAAACGAAGCCCCCAGCGGCGTTAAGCTATACTCCGTGCGGGGAGGAATTTCTTGGTAATCTTTTTTGTCAACCCAGCCGCTTTGCATTAATTCTTTCAGCTGCTGAATGAGCATTTTCTCCGAAATGTGCGGAATGGCCTTTCGGATTTCGTTGTAGCGCAGCGATCCGCTTTTTAAGTGCCACAAGATGATAATTTTCCAACGCCCACCAATGGCCAGCATGGTAGAAGTAATCGGGCAATTGCTGGTGATCGCCTTCTCGTTGTGGTGATGGGTAGAATTCTCTTTTCTCATTTGTACTTACCAAATTGTGTGTACTCCACTTTTTTGCAGTAAAGATACTTGCCTTTACTTTTGCAGCATCACAATTTTTAAAAAAATCACACGAAATGGAAAAATTGTATGAAGCAGAAGTGATCACAGTTGCCGGGCGCAACGGTCATGCGAAGTCATCAGATGGATTGTTGGACGTAGACATCCGCTTTCCTAAGGAATTGGGAGGAGCAGGAGGCGCTACCAATCCCGAACAATTGTTTGCAGCAGCATGGTCGGCTTGTTTTGGAACCAGCCTAACCGTTGACGCTTCAGCGCAGAAAGTGAAAATAGGGGAGGTATCCGTCACAGCAAAAATTGCGGTTTTACTCATTGACGGCGCTTATGTCCTGGGCGCTCACCTCCAGGTTCGCGTTCAGGGAGTTGAACAAAGCGTAGCTGTGGGTTTGGTGGAAGCCACCAAATCCATTTGCTCCTACTCCAAAGCCACCAAAGGAAACATTGAAACCATTTATGAAGTCATAACCGCTTAAGCCATGTACAATCTACAATCAAAAAAAGTGGTGGTCATCGGGGGCAGCTCAGGAATGGGTCTTGCGGTAGCACAATTGGCCTTTGAGTTGGGAGCAGAGGTAACGCTTACCAGTCGCAACCTGGAAAAAGCGACCGCCGCTGCGGCTTCAATCGCTGCTACTGTTACTGGCTTGGCCTTGGATGTGGATGACGATCAGGCGGTAAACGCATTTTTTAATCCGTTGACATCCATCGACCACATTTACATCGCGGCAGGCAGTACCAAACTGGGCAGTGTCACCGAAGGTGTGTTGGAAGAAGCCATGCAGGCCTTCAATACCCGCATTTTGGGAAACTTGCGGGTGGTTAGGGCTGTTTTCAACAAAATGAATACAACTGGCTCAATCACTTTTACTGGTGGTGTTTCTACCGACCGACCCATTGCTGGCGCCTGGGTTTCGGGCTTGGGGACGGCCTCGGCAGAACAATTGGCTAGGGTGCTGGTGATGGAATTGCCACATATCCGCTTCAATGCGGTTTCTCCAGGCTACACCGACACGCCGATGTGGGATGGCATCATGGGCGACAACAAAGCCAGCATTTTGGCCAGTGTTGCGGAAAAGCTACCGGTTAAAAAAATCGCTACTCCTGAAGAAGTGGCTTCTGCCGTGGTTTTTTTAATGTCCAATGCCTCGGTCACTGGCGAGGTCATTCACATTGATGGCGGGCAACGGTTGATTTAGAATTTATTCGAATCGTTGGTTCTGCAAACCCCCTACCTTTAGGGGTCGGGGGTTCTTGAATTTCGCACAATTTTGTGCTGATTGAATCAATTTTTAATGCGTTTGCCCCAGGCTTCCCCCACTCCTCAAACGCCAAGTTTATTCCCGATCTGTATCGCCGACTCTTTGTACAATGTATTGGCAGATATGCTGTTTGAATTGAAAGATGGCCACGTTAATCTATCCACGCTCAACAATAGGAACCGCAATTGGAAATGGTATACTGGGTTTTCCTCCAACTACAATCTAGAGTTTGTTGAGATCAAGTAACTGATTATCAGTATTTTTTTCATTTTTTAATGTCGTTTAATACATTAATCGCTTCTCTATACCCAGTTTCTACAGCACCGTGAACAGTTTGATGATGTCCGTTAATATTCATGGCTTCACCAGCGAAATATAGTTTTTTGCTTATTGGCTGAGTTGCAATTTTTCTGGCATCTCCCATACCAACTGTGCTGTATGAATATGCACCTTTAACGAAAGGATTTGTTGTCCAGTTTTGAACATGTGAGGCGATGAATGATGCTGTTGCTTGCCCACCATACATCAAATCTAATTCTTGAAGTAATGCTTTTGTAATGGCAACATCGGTTCCTAATGCTGTCAGGTATTCTGCTTGTTCACCCATAATGAAAGCAAGCAGCACATTTTCATTTGTCAATTTCCCAATGCTTTCATCTGCATAAGCAGCGCAAATTGGACCCCCAATTATATTTTGATCAAAAAACTTCTTTCTAAATTTTAGAAATACTTTCATTCCTGCCCCCATCCCTATTTTTGAAAATGCAGTTGTTTTTTCATTTGGTAAGGCAGGAATAAATTGAATGTCACCCGATTTAAGAATAGGAATAGGAACAGTGACAATGACCTTGTCGGCTTTGAATAAGTTATTTTTCCTATCTGTTATTGTGATTTCTGATTGAGAATAATCAATTTTAGAAACAACTGTATTGAGAAGGATTTTATCTTTTACTTGACTGGCAATTTGATTGTCAATTAAGTCAAAGTAGGTTTCTTGAAATTTAAAATCATCATCCCCAGAACTCCAGTTTTCTTCATCTTGATTGTTTCCAAATACAGAAAGTCGAGAGGCTGCTGCTCCTTGGTCTCCTGCAATATTTTCTACAATGTATTTGTATTCATTACCTAATCCTTGTTGCAAAGCGTAATCTTTATATGAAATATCAGGCAAGCCCTCGCCTTCAAAAATATCGGTGTTTTTGGGTAAGGAATTTACCAATTTATTTTTGAACCAATATTTTGTTTCACTATCATCTAAAGTAATTTTAGTGTTTGCCTTTTTAATCAAGTCGCCCACAATACTTTTTTTACCATGCAGCCATTGAGCACCCAGGTCGATAGGGAAATCAGCAAACGTAGTTAGTTTGCCAAGTCGTCCGCCATAATTTGCAGAAGCTTCTAAAATTTGGAAATTAATTCCTTTGGATTTTAAAATATACGCGGCATACAAACCAGCAGCACCTGCACCAATAATAATAACTTTACCATCATAGTTTATGTCTTCAAATAAGGTTTCTTTCTTACAAGAAGAAAAAAAAGTTGAAGGAATTAGTAGCCCTCCTATTGAAAGCAATGTTGATTGATTTATGAAATGTCGTCTGTCCATTTTTTCCAGCTAATGGTTGTGTAAGTAGGTTTTTTAGGGTTTAAGCTAACACGAAAACATGCGCGCTTGTTGTGTCCGAACGCATAAAGATAGGCCAGTAGGATGAGCGCAAAAAGCATCTTCGATTTTTAACCTCCTCCCAAAACAGCCTTGTTGACAATTGTATTCACAACGTCAGGGATCTTTGGACTGTCCTTATTTCTGTCCCTTAAAACTTCCACCCCAAACTCAGCATAAAATTCCTTGGCGCAATGGGATTTACACTGTTGTCGTCGTGTACGTTGTAGGACAGGACGTTGAATGCATTGGCCAATTTTGCCCGCAAGACCACATTTTTGAATTGGTATCCAGCCGTTGCGTCAAATTGAACGTAGTCGGGCAACTTGGTGATGCGGTAGGCATCGTTGGCTACTTGCACCCGGGTAGAACGGCCTGCGTAACGGGTTCCGATATACACCGCAGTAAAGCCCAGGCTCAAACCTTTGAATTTGCCCTCGCCAACCTGGTATTGCATACTGGCATTGGCGGTGTGGTTTGGGTTGTAGCGGAGGAAGCTGCCTTCAATGTAGGTGTTGCTTTCAACGTATTTGGTTTCGTTGTAGCTGTAACCCGCCATGATGCTGAGGTTGGAGGTTGGTCGGGCGCTGAAATCCAGTTCTATTCCCCGGCTGCGCACTGCTCCTGCCAGTTCCATGATATAGGTGTAGGTATTTCCATTGACCAAGGAAGGTTGAGCCAAATTGCCGTTGTAAATTTGGTAAAAGGTAAGGTTGGCTGAGGCTTTGCCCTTGAACAATTCATTTTTGAAACCTACTTCGTATTGATCGATAATGGAAGGGGGCAAAACCTTGCCGTTGATGTCTAGGCCTGAGTTCAAACTAAAGGAATTGGAATAGCTAAAAAATGCAGTGTGATGCGCATTGGGCTGAAATACGAGCCCAAGCCTGGGGGAAAAGGCGTCTGCTTGCGGAGTAGGGGTGGTGGTGATTTTTCCATCTGAAGCGGTCACGTTGCTCTCCGACTTTTGGACAGAATACCGCAAACCAGCCAAGATTTTTACCGTGGGGAGTAGACTGATCAAATCTTGAAAGTAAATCCCGTATCGATCGGTTGGATTGTCGGAAAAGGTACTTTTGGACATTGCTGGTACATCATTGCGACTGTTGGCGGGCAAGTCTTCAAAAACATTCACCGCATCGTATTTGGCAAGCTGGGCATATTGCTGGGTTTGTTGTACAAAATTTTCCCTGTCAAAACCCAAAAGTACCTGATGGCCAATGCTTCCGGTGTTGAAGGTTCCGGTTAAGTCTCCTTGCAGGATCATGTACTTGTCGGAATTTTCGCTCTTTTGGATGTTGCGCGTCCATAGGCCGTCGGCTTTGATCAGGCTGCCCGCGTTGGGGCGGGTGGTGGCGAATAAAGCCTGATCGAAATCCCGATAGGAGCCATTGAAGCTAAGTTTCCATTTTTCGTTGATCTTATGGGTAAGGGTAGCCCCAGTGCTCATTTGGGTGCCGTTGATGTAGCCCCATTTTACCCCCAAAAAACGATCTCTTGGGTAATTTGGAATCACTTCATAATTGATGATTCCAGCGCCAAAATCAGGCGTGCGTGCATCATCGAGGTAATCTCCTTCCAGCAGCAATTCTGTTTTTTTACTCAATTTGAAAAGCAAGGAAGGATTGAGGTAAAAACGTTCGGATTGCACGTACTGTCTGAAACTATTGGCCTTTTGGTAAGTCCCATTGAGTCGGAATGCTACTTTTTCGGCTTTGCCAATGCCTCCGTATAGGTCAAAACTTGGTTTGATGAGGCCAAAACTTCCCGTGCGTAAACCAATTTCACCTCCAAAACCAAATTTTGGTTTTTTGGTAACCAAATTCAAAACGCCTCCTGCGGCAACATTCCCGTACAAAAAAGCAGCGCTGCCTTTCAGTACTTCTACCCGCTCCAGACTGCTCAATTCAGGCATCATTGAATTGATGAAACGGGTGCCATTTTTAAAGGTATTGCTGCTGCTGTAAGCAAAACCCCGACCAGCAATTTCCTCCTGATAACCACCAGTTGCGCCCATAACGTACACGCCGTTGGTGTTCATTAATACGTCTTGTATGCTTGCAACCTGTTGGTTTTCTAGTACTTGTCGGTCGATGACCTGGATGCTGATGGGCAAATCCATTTGTTTCACCGCCATTTTTCCTATCGAAGTAATCCGTTCATTTTGGGTCAAATAGCCCTTGATTACGATTTCCTTGAGCGTTTCGGCATTCTCAAAAAGTTCCAGCGCCAATTCCAGGGTTTTGCCTGCCTCAATGCTTATTTTTTGGTTTAAAGTGCGGTAGCCAATGTAGGAAGCAATCAAGGTGTAAGTGCCGGCATTGAGATCGGTTAGTGCGAATTTTCCATCAAGATCCGACGAAACACCTTGGGCTGTTTCTGTTAGTTGGATGTTGACGAATGCCGCGGCTTTTCCTTCGCCATCGCTAACCTTGCCTCTAATTTGGCCGGTTTGGGCGAAGCCAGCGCAACAGATGAATAGGGCAAAGAGCAATGAGGGTAGTGCGTTTTTCATGGTAAGCATTTATTTAGACTAAAAATAAATAATGACGCAAACTTAGAATGCTTTCCCTGTTCTGACAATACCGAAATTGGAGAATTAGAAATTAAAAATTAGGTAGGGTGTGCTGACAATTAGGTAGACTTCTGCTATTGTTGGGTATTTAAAATTGACCTTGGATTGAAAACTCCTGAGCTACAGACGGACATTAAATCGCAATGCCCGTGTTGAACCATCTGAATATTGAACTTGGTATTGGTAGGTCATTTTTCTGACTTCTTTCTTTTCCAGTTTTTTGTTGAATTCTATAAAACCCTCAGAATCGTACATCTTTTGGCCTTCAGTCGATTTTTGGTAAAATTCCTGACTGGTGTAGATTTTTTCAAAAGAAAGATAGTTGAGCATGTCTTTGAAGCCGGCTACGGTCGCTGTTTTAGTTATGGTTAAATTTTGTACTTGGCATACAGGATTGACCTCTGCCCGAATAAAGGAGGTCAGAGGCAAAACTTGTACTTCCAGGGCTTCGGGGTGATTGTCGTAATGGGCTTCTACAAAAGCAATCCAGCCTGCCTTTTTATCTTTGGAGCTGCTGATGGTTATGCTTTGGGAAGGATCGCGCAGGAATATCCTGGTGTTTAGAATGTCCAAGCGTTTTACCCGAAGATTGGGGTCGTTTTGAGGATCGTTTATGCGGCTGTAAACAACGATTTCGGTCAGGTACTGTCCCATTGGTACGGATTCCAAACCCAGAATAACCGCATTTCCTGTGCTGATCTCCGTCTTTATTGGATCAGAATTGGTAAATCGAAAAACTACCGAGTCAAGATCTGCAGGGTGCAGATCGTAGATTTGAACCAACAACTGTCCCTCCTTGGCATTAGGATACCAGGGATCTTGGTCTTTGGAACAGGTCAGTAAGAAAAAGGTCAAAAGCAAGAGCAAAAGTAAAGTTGTATAAGGACTGATCTTCATAAAGTAAATCTTCATTGACTAATTTAAAAAAATAGCGAAGGTTTTAGTTCGCCAAGTACGACATTTCCATTCAAAGTAATTTGTATAACATCCTTTATGGAGGGAATTAATTCGCACACTACTGTTCATAATCGTACACTTTTCTTTCATGTTGAGCTTTCAATTAGTTGAAATTCAGCTTTTTAATTTATTGGTATGGAAATTGATCTCTTACCTCTGAATCACAACCGACACAAACATGTACAGTAACTTCTTTAAAATTGCCCTCCGCAACCTTGCCAAGAACAAAGCATCTTCTTTCATCAACATTGCGGGACTCGCAGTAGGGATGGCGGTGGCTATGCTGATTGGCTTGTGGATTTGGGATGAATTGACCTTCGATCAATACAATCCCAACTACGCCCGGGTTGCATCACTCATGCAACACCAATCGTTCAATGGACACCGGGGCACCGAAAACTCGATTCCTTTTCCCCTTGAGGCAGAACTGAGAGACAAATACGGCGAAGATTTCAAATACCTGGCGATGGCAAGCTGGCAGGGTGAGCATATTTTGTCTTTTGGGGATAAAATGATCACTCAGGAAGGCGATTATATGGCACCGGATATCACCCGAATTTTTGGCCTAAAAATGCAACGAGGTACCCTGGATGAACTCAATGATCTCCATTCCATTTTGCTTTCTGCATCTTGTGCTGAGGCACTTTTTGGTCAGGAAAACCCGATGGGGAAACTGATCAAAATTGACAATCAGTTGGATGTAAAAGTGACAGGTGTGTACGAGGATTTACCCTTCAATTCTACCTTCCATAAATTGACCTTTATTGCACCCTGGGAATTGTACGTTTCTACCCAAGAATGGATTCAAAATGCCCGTGACGAGAACCAGTGGGGCAACAATTCCTTCCAGTTGTTTGCCCAGATTGCCGATCATGCAGACATGGAAAAGCTGAGCGCTAAAATCAAAAATGTCAAATACGACAAGGTAGACGCGGAAGAGAAAAAATTCAAAGCTGAAATTTTTCTACACCCAATGACCGATTGGCACCTGAACTCCAACTGGGAAGAGGGTGTACAAACCGGAGGTTTTATGCAGTACGTGCGGCTCTTTGGCATTGTGGGCGTTTTCGTTTTGCTACTGGCCTGCATCAATTTTATGAACCTGAGCACTGCGCGGAGTGAAAAACGCGCCAAAGAAGTAGGTGTGCGCAAAACTGTGGGTTCGCTGCGCAGCCAGCTGGTCAATCAGTTTTTCTGCGAATCTTTCCTGGTGGTTATTTTTGCCTACGTACTCGCCATTGTATTCATTCTTCTGGTGTTGCCCTGGTTCAACAATGTAGCCGATAAACAAATGACTTTTCCCTGGCAACAGCCCACTTTCTGGGCATTAAGCCTTGGTTTTATATTGTTTACGGGTAACTATTTAGCACCCCAATCTTATTGATAATCAATTGCTTATCACAAAAGCA
>Ga0247838_1000794_pt1 | contig 48836 bp, 41 predicted proteins | sample LaCruzMarch2015__5_FD_189097 | JGI IMG/M metagenome (GOLD analysis project Ga0247838, IMG submission 189097) | Freshwater microbial communities from meromictic Lake La Cruz, Castile-La Mancha, Spain - LaCruzMarch2015_15m | ecosystem: Environmental > Aquatic > Freshwater > Lake | place: Spain...
GTCCGCATTTTTATCCATGACAACTTTCAGCTCCCAAGCGTGGCAACAAAACCTGCCGCTTTACCACGCCATCCTCGCCATGCCTTTCAACGCTGAATTGGCCGCCGGCACTCTCCGCGAAGATCGCTTCCGCCACTACATCATCCAGGACGCCCACTATCTCGAGGGATTCGCCCGCGCGCTCGCCCTCGCCGCCGCCAAGGCGGACCGCAGCGACTACCTCGTCCAATTCGCCGGCGCCGCCCAAACCGCCATCATCGTCGAGCGCGCCCTCCACACCGACTACTTCGCAAAGTTCGGCCTCAGCGCCGCCGACTTCGCCGCGGCCCGCCCCACGCCCGTCTGCGACCATTACGTCAGCTACCTCCTCCGCGTGGCCGCCCTCGAGCCCTTCCCCGTTGTTCTCGCTGCTCTCCTGCCCTGCTTCTGGATTTACCTCGAAGTGGGGAAAAGCATCCACACCCGTGCCACCCAGCCCAACCCCTACCACGCATGGATCGAAACTTACGCGGGCGAGGAATTTGCCTCTGCGGTCCAGGCCGTCATCGCCACGACTGACAAAGTGGCGTCACGCTGCTCCGCGGATACGCTGGTCGCCATGCACGCCGCCTTCACCCGCGCGACCCAGCTCGAATGGATGTTCTGGGACAGTGCCTACCAACTGGCCGGGTGGCCCGTCTAATTCCCTTCCCCAACTTGTAGCGGCGGTCTATGACCGTCGGATCCCTATGTCCGCCCGCCGTTCCACTTTCATACCCTCCCACTTTTCCACCGCGCCGCGCCTCCTCCTCATCCTTCTCGCCGCGGCCCTCACCGGCTGCATCATGTATCCGAAGGCGCCGACCATCACGCCGCAGGCCCGCACCCACGCCGCCCGCGTCGACACCGGTGACTTCGCCTGGGGATTCTCGTCATCAAGTTGGCAATACGAGAACCGCCAAGTCGGCAAGAACGGCCAACTGCCCTTCCGCACCGACTGGGACATCCTCATGGAGCAAGGAAAAGCGGTGCCGCGTGGCAACACCGTGGTCATGTCATGGAGCGAATTCGACCAGGACGTCGCGGCGCTGAGAAAAGTCGGCGCCACCCATTACCGCCTCAGCCTCGAGTGGGCCCGCATCGAGCCTAAACCGGGCCAATACGACGAGGCCGCCATCGCCCGCTATGTCGAAATGACCCGTCGCCTCAAAGCGGCCGGCATCGAGCCTGTTGTCTGTCTATGGCACTTCACCTTTCCCGACTGGCTCTACGACGAGAAAAACCCCAAACGCTCGAACTGGCTGCACCCCGATTCCGATACCCGCTGGCAAGCCTATGTGAACAAGGTCGTCCCCCGACTCAAGCCACACGTCCGTTACTTCGCCCCGCAAAACGAACCCAACGGGCAGATCGCCACCGCTTATCTCAACGGACAATGGCCGCCGGCCATGACGGCCGCGCTCGGCACCTACGCCGCCGCCGTGCGGGCCAGCGCGCGCCAGTTTCGTGAGGCCGCCGCCATCATCAAACGCGAGCGCCCCGATGCCATTGTCATGTCCGTGCAAGCCCTTCCGTGGTGGAGCAACGGTTTGTTTGATCCCACCCGCGCGGCCTACAACGGCATGATGCGGATGAATTTCGACCACCTCGACAAAATCTGGGACGTCTGCGACGTGATCGGGATCAACTACTACTACAGCCAGAAGGCCGGCCCCATCTCCGCCCTCGGGCTCGGATCCCACCGCGGACCCAATTTCACCGAGATGGGTTGGGACATCGATCCGGCCGGGCTCTACAAACAGATCCGCCTCGTGGGCAAGCGCTACGGCAAGCCCATGATGATCACCGAAAACGGAATCGCCACCCAGAACGAGGCCCAGCGCAAGCGATACCTCGAGGAACACGTGGCCGCCGTGCAGCAGGCACGCGAGGACGGCCACGACGTGCGCGGCTACTTCGTCTGGTCACTGCTCGACAACTACGAATGGCACTATGGCTACGATGCCACCTTCGGCCTCGCCCGCATGAACCCGCGGACCTTTGCCCGCGAACTTAAACCCGCCGCCTTCGCCTACCGCGACATCATCCGCCGCGGCGGCGTCAAACAAATCCCCGCCGCTGTGCTCAAGGCCTCCCAGCGCCAGTAGGCGCCCGGCGTCGTGTTCTTCCATTACCCTCTGGCGCCCCTGCCTTTGCCCTCCGGGGAGGGCACAACGCCAACTTCTTGTGCAACCGGCATTGACGCCGCCTGCCGACGATAGCATTTTTTTTCTTCAATTCTGGCGAGGTGGCTGAGTGGTCGAAAGCAGAGCTTTGCTAAAGCTCCGTAGTCCAAAAGGCTACCGAGGGTTCGAGCCGAGAGCAGCGAACCGGAGGTCGCAAGACCGGAGATAGCCCCCGGCAAACAGGCGAAGCCAATCCCTCCCTCACCGCCATTTCCACCCGCAGCGTTTCACCCCCGGAAAGGTGGCCGCTGCAGCACGCGGCATTGACGAGCCCGCACACAAATGGCAATTTCCTCGTCGACTGGTGAGGTGGCTGAGTGGTCGAAAGCAGAGCTTTGCTAAAGCTCCGTAGTCCAAAAGGCTACCGAGGGTTCGAATCCCTCCCTCACCGCCATTTCCACTGATGAAACGCGCAGCCATTCTTGCCCTGCGTTGGTTGCTCGGGCTTTTTTTCCTCGCGGCCGGACTCTCCAAAGTCGGTGCGCCGCTGCAGACTCTGGCTGCGGTGTATTCTTACCAGATTGTGCTGCCCGACGGGCTGGCCTTGGCTATTGCGCATACCCTTCCGTGGGTGGAAATCATCCTCGGCCTCGCCCTTCTTTCCGGGTTCTTCCTGCCCCTCACCCTCGCCGCCACCGCCGGCATGCTGCTCGCCTTCGCGGCACTCACCGCACAGGCTTGGTGGCGGGAACTTCCCATCGACTGCGGTTGTCTGGATCTGAGCGGGTTGCATCCGTCACTCGCCGCACTAACCACGCCGGGTGGCGCGACGCTACGCAACATTTTCCTCCTCGGGCTCACCGCATTACTCGCCTGGCTGGCCCGCTCCCCGCGGGCTGGGACCACGAAGCAAATCTGACCCGCTCAGACTCCGGACGCTACGGCCCGCAAAATCTGGTGGCCTCGCACGAACTCCGCCTGGCCCATGCGCTTGCCGCCGGAAGGCTGGACCTCGAGCAAATGCAAAACCCCGCCGCCACCACAGGCCAGATGCAACTGCGCGGGATCGGCCGGACCGGGACCAACCGCAGCCCGGTGAACCTTGATCTCCACGCGACGACCCGCCGTCGTTTCGAGCACAGCGGTGCACCCCGGCCACGGATGCAACCCCCGCACCATGCGCTCGAGTTCCACCGCACTCTTGCTCCAATCGAGACGGCCGCTGGCGCGGCTCAGCTTCGGTGCGTAGCTTGCGGCGCTTTCGTCCTGCCGGATGCGCGGCGCACAACCTTCGCGAAGCAAAAGCAGCGCCTCCTCGAGGGCCCCGGGGGCGAGAGCAGCCAATCGGTCATGCAAAGTTCCGGCCTTCTCCCCGGATTCGAGATCACACTCCTTGCGCAGCAAAATATCGCCCGTATCGAGGCCCGCATCCATCCACATCACGGTGATCCCGCTCTTCTCGTCACCGGCCAAGACAGCAGCGTGAACCGGAGCCGCGCCACGGTGGCGTGGGAGCAGGGAGGCATGGAGATTCAAAGCACCGAGCCGGGGAACATCGAGAAGCGTCTGGGGTAGAATCTGACCGTAGGCCATGACCACAAAAAGATCGGGCGCCCAGCTCTTGATTTCTTCCACTGCCTCGTCCGAGCGGACGCGCGCAGGTTGCAGCGGGGTAATACCGTGGGAAAGCGCCAACTCCTTGATCGCGCACGGCGTGAGTTGCAAACCGCGTCCGGACGGACGGTCCGGTTGGGTCACCACGCCAATCACTTCGAGGCCGGGCCTCGCCAGCAAAAGACGCAGGGCAGGAATTCCGATGTCCCCGCTGCCGAGAAAAACCGTCCTCATCGCCCCGGTTGTCATGCTCCCCGCCGCGGGGCCGCACCGCTCCGCGCGCGGAGCAACTCCCCAGCCGTGACCTCGCGCTGCCCCAGCGAGTCGGCGCATCCCGTGCAGCGGTAGTCGTAAATTTCCTTGTCCGGCAAAACGAGCAGCAGTCGGTCGCGCACCGGCATCGATTGACCGCACCGCCGGCAGTAGAGGCTGCTGGCCCGCAGGCTCTCGAAGCGGCCGCTCATGTCACCGCGCTGAACCCTTCCTCGCCGAAGTGGTTGCGCCGGTCTTGCGCCAACACATTGACAATGTTGCCGAGCACGTCGACCGGCGAGAGCATGGCGTCGATGTGCACAATCATCTCATCGCCATAATGGGCCAATAAAGGCTTGGACTCCTCGTCGTAAGTCTCGAGCCGGTGCTTGATCACCTCCTCGTTGGCGTCATCAAACCGGTTGTCGCGCAAGGCGCGCCGCTTGAGGCGCTCGACCAGCTTGGCCCGGTCGGGACAGGTCAGGTGGAAAATTCTCCTCACCCGGACGATATCCTCGAGCATTTGCGCCTGGTGAATGTTGCGCGGGATGCCGTCGAGCACGAGAAAGTCGTGGTCGGGATGGAAAGCGTGCGACTCGACGCTTTGATCGATGCGGATCTTCCAAAGCTTGACCGTGATCTCGTCCGGCACCAGTTCGCCGCGGCTCGAATACTCGAGGAACTGCTTGCCCAGCGGTGTGCGCAAATCAAGGGCGCGGAAAACATCGCCGCAGGCGCAATGGTAATAGCCGGGCACTTTACCGAGCACGCGGCCCTGGGTTCCTTTGCCGCTGCCGGGCGCGCCGAAGATGAGATAAGTCTGGTATTTGCTCATGGGTTTGCAGGCATTACCGGATCAAGTGTATGGCATGGTTGTGGAATGACAACGCAGCACTGCAACTCCGCGCTTCTTGACACGGTATCTTCGCAGCCGTAAACAATTTGATCCGCCTCCCCCGCCGTGCACACTGACGAACAAGTTCTCGAAGTCCTCCTCGACCAATTCCGGGTCACGCAAGAGCAGGTCAGCGATGCCCACGAAAGGCACCCAGGCGCTCCGGTGATCAACGCGCTGCTCGAGACCGGCGCGGTGCAACCGCGCGACGTCCATGAAGCGATCGCCCACTTTCACGGCCTGAGTTTTGCGGACCTCGACGAAGCGGATACCAGTCAGCGCGCCCGCGAGTTGCACGGACTGATCCCCGGCGAAGTGGCCCGCCGCCACCGCATCCTGCCCCTCCAACAAACTGACCACGGCCTGCAGGTCGCCATCGGCGACCCGATGAATTTCGAGGCTTTCGACACCGTGCCTTTCCTGCTCAAAGCCGAAGTTGAGTTTCTCTATGCCGATCCGGAGCGCGTCGACACTCTGCTGGCCGATATCTACCCGCGCCAAGCCGGTCTCGTCGCCGCCGGGACGGAGGAGGAAGCCGGGGGCGTCTCCACCGACGACGATGCCGGCATCATCAAACTGGTGCAGGACTTCCTGGAAAAAGCCCAGGAAATGCGGGCCAGCGACATCCATTTGGAACCGTTGGAGGCGGGATTTCGTGTCCGTTTCCGCATCGACGGCGAACTGGAACAATACAAACTCCTCCCCCACACCCTCCAGGGCGCCATCATCAGCCGTCTCAAAATCATGACCGAGACGATGAGCATCGACGAGAAGCGCGTCCCCCAGGACGGCCGTATCCAGTGCCAGGTCCGCGGCAAACCGCTCGACCTCCGCGTCTCCACCGTCCCGACCTCCCAAGGCGAATCCATCGTCATGCGTTTGCTCGACCAGTCGACGCTCTCGATCACCCTGCCGGACATCGGTTTCATGAGCGACGATCAGGAGTATTTCCGCGGCCTGATCAAAATGGCCGACGGCATCATCCTCGTCACCGGCCCGACCGGTTCGGGCAAAACGACCACGCTTTACGCCTGCCTTTCGGAGATCAACAACGAGAGCCGCAAGATCATCACGGTGGAAGACCCGATCGAATACGTCATGCCCGGGGTCAACCAGGTCCACGTCAAATCCGATATCGGCATGACCTTCGCCCGCGCCCTCCGCTCGATCCTGCGTCAGGCCCCGAACGTGATCATGATCGGCGAAATTCGGGACATTGAGACGGCAGGCATCGCGATCAATGCGTCCCTCACCGGCCACCTGGTGCTTTCCACCCTGCACACCAACGATGCTCCCAGCGCCATCGCCCGCCTCATCGATATCGGGGTCAAACCCTTCCTCGTCTCCAGCGCCGTGCGCGCCGTCATGGCCCAGCGCCTTTGCCGCAAGCTTTGCACCTGCAAGGAACCGGGAACCCTCAGCGAGGACGAAATGGTCGCGCTGCGCCTCGATCCCGCGCAACTTCCCGACGCCACTATCTACAGGCCGAAGGGCTGCGAGCGATGCCGCTTCACCGGCTACCGGGGCCGGCTCGGAATTTTCGAAATCTTCAAAATCGACGACGACATGCGCCAGATGATCAATCGCATGGGTGACGGTGAGGACCGCTCCGAACAGGTCAGCACGGTGCAACTCCGCAAGCGCGCGCGCGAGCAGGGCATGCGCACCCTGCGGGAAGACGGCTTCCAGAAAGTTTTTGCCGGTCTGACCACCTTTGATGAGGTGCTCTCGGTGACCATGGGAGACTCCGAATAGCATGGACCCGCACCTCGTCATCACCACTCTGGCCGATCAAGGCATCATCCCGGCCGAACAGTCGGACGCCCTGCTCCAGGCCGTTCTGGAGAGCGGGCGCGCCCCCGAGGATTTCCTCATCGAGGAGGGTCACATCGACGAGCACACCTTTTACCAGACCATCGCGCACTCCATCGGCGCCAATTACATCGATCTGACCGACTTCGAACTGGACAACAGCCTGCGGGACAAGATTCCCGTCGGTTTGGCCCGGCTCCACCAAGCGCTGCCGGTCGCCAACCTGGATGGCACGCTCTATGTCGCGATGAGCGATCCACTTGACGCGCAAAGAATCGAAGAACTCCGGTTCGCCCTCAACGAAAACATCCAAGTCAGCGTGGCCCCGGTCCGGCGCATCGAGGAACTCATTGCCCAATACTACGAGTCGGTCGACTACGCCACCGAAGGGTTTGGCGCCCTGACCCAAAAAGAACTGCGCGAGAAGCTCAGTCAAGTTGGCGCCGCGGTGTCGGCCGGCAACCTCTCCGACGAAGATCGCGCCCAGTATGTCACCCAAATCATCGACAATCTCATCGACATCGGGATCAAAGCCAAAGCCAGTGACATCCATTTCGAACCGTTCGAGGAATTCATGGATGTCCGCATGCGCGTCGATGGCACCCTGCGCTCGCTCCTCACCAAGTCCGACCGCAAAGCTTACAGCTCGATCGGCCGCGAGTTGATCTCGCGCGTCAAAATCATCGCGAACCTCAACATTGCCGAGAGCCGCCTGCCGCAGGACGGCCGCATTCAGCGCAGCGTCACGCGCGAGGGCAAACCCTTCTCCATCGACTTGCGGGTCAGCACATTGCCGACCCAGTTCGGCGAAAGTGTCGTGCTCCGTATTCTCGACCGCTCGGCTGTCCAACTCGACCTGGACAAGCTCGGGGTGCCGGACAACGTGAAAAAAACGCTGCGGGACATGATCAAGCTGCCCAACGGCATCATCATCGTCACCGGACCCACCGGTTCGGGCAAAACCACCACGCTTTACGCCTGCTTGCGCGAGATCAACGAACCCAACTCGAAACTGCTCACGGCCGAGGATCCGGTCGAATACGACATCGATGGCATCATCCAGGTTCCGGTCAACGAAGGCATCGGTCTCGACTTCGCCCGTTGCCTGCGCGCCTTCCTCCGTCAGGATCCCGACCGCATCCTTGTTGGCGAGACACGCGACCTCGAGACGGCGCAGATTGCCATCCAGGCCTCGCTCACCGGCCACCTTGTTTTCACCTCGCTCCACACCAACGATTCGACCGGGGCAATCACCCGTCTCATCGACATGGGGGTCGAACCGTTCCTCATTTCCGCCTCGCTCGAGTTGGTCGTGGCCCAGCGTCTCGTCCGCCGCACCTGTTCGAAATGCATCGTGCCCTACGAACCGTCGGAGGAGGAACTTCTCCTCCTCGGTCTTTCGGCGCACGAGGTGGGCGACAAGAAATTCTACAAGGGGAACGGGTGCGAGGACTGCAACGACACCGGCTACAAGGGCCGCCGCGCCATCTATGAAACCCTCCGCCTCAACGACACCCTGCGCGAAATGATCAACCAGCGCGCCCCGGGCGTCGTACTCCGGCAGAAGGCGATCGAACTCGGCATGCGCACCCTGCGCGAAGAGGGGCTCCAAGCCATCTTTGACGGCGAGACCACGGTGGAGGAAATCCTCAAATATACCTGAAGCGTTTTCGGCGCAGCTCTTTACAGGCGCGACAGCGGTTTTGCCGAAAAGTGGCACGGGCATCTTGCCCGTGGTGATTGGAGATCATCGGCAGGATGCCGATGCCACTTAGTCAAAACCCCGGTGGATCAAACGAGACAGCGTAGAGACTCGTATCGAAAACGCTTTAACGTCTGCTTTATCTCTGCAGACCGCCCACGCCTTGACCGCAGGAGAAGGCCCTCAGCCGATCCGAAATAATTGTCTCCGACTCAGGGCGTCCCCAACCAACGCGACAGTCCCCCGCGGGCCACAATCCAGCGCCAGACAAGCCATCCGGTCACCATCCCAAGCAAAGCCCCGGCGGCCACGTCGGAGACATGGTGGGCGTTGAGTTGCACCCGCGACCAGGCGATAGCGGCCGCCAAGAGCAAGCCGGCTGCACCCGCCCAACGTCGCGAAAGGAAGAGCGGGAAAAAAAAGCCGAAGGCACAGGAGGCATGCGAGGAGGGGAAACTTTGGAAATTATGCTGGAGCGAAACCCAGCGGTCCTCGTGCTTCGGACCATACCATCCGTGCTCGACCTGCTCGACGCGCGGGCGCACCCGGCCGGTGCCCAACTTGACCAGATTCGAAGCCAACCCGGCCATGATTCCCGCGAGGATCATTGCCGTGAGGATACGCGACCACGAGGCGGTCCGCAGGCGCAGGCTCACCGCGAGCGCGACGACACCCGCCGCCAGCAAGTAGGGAAAATCCCCGTAACGCGAAAGAAACCGCGCCAACTCCGTCCACTCCGGCGCGAAACCGGCTCTTACCGACTCCAGCACTGGTTGGTCCCAAACCAGGAAACCCGCCACCATCAAAATCATGGCCGCGACGGAGAGCGAAACCGTCCACAACATCCCACAGGATTCCTTCATCACGGCAAGTCTCGCAGGACACTTCCCGAACTCACGGCAAAAACACCGCAGCCGATAGCGGCGCCATCTCCACCAGCACCTCGCCGCCCGTGCGCCGCAGCACAGCGGACCCGCCATCGGAAACAAAGCGGGCCGGCACCGCCACATCCGGCCATCCTGCAGGCGCGGCCAGACGCACGGTTTGCGGGTCCTCGCTGCGATTGAAGACGACAACCGCCCGCGCTTTTCCTTCGCTGCGCTCGAAGGCCAGGGTGCCGGCATCGTCGTCCGTACCCAACCAGCGGAAGTCGCCCGTATGAAAAACCGGTGTCTCGCGACGCAGCGCAATGGCCGCCTGGTAAAACGCATGCAAATTCCGGTCGAAATTCACCTCCTGCGGTCGGACCCTCTCGCCGTCCGGCCCGATGAACTCCTGATCGTAAACGAGGTCGTCCCACAGCATGGGCTTGCGGCAATCCGGATCGTTCGCCCCCCACATTCCCGCCTCCCCTCCGTAGTAGAGGAACGGAGTGCCCACGTAGGTCATTTGCAGGAGCACGGCCATGCGCACCAGCTTCCAGGCCCGCTGGTCCGGCTTCTCCCAGCGGTAATCCGGATTATCCTTGGGCGAAACACTTCCGCTCACTGCCAGATCGAACTCCTGACGCTTCTTATATTTCTTGCCCGCGCGTCCGTCGAAGGCGGCCGAGGCCGCGCGCGGCGTATCGTGGGAATCGAGCAGGTTCTGCAGACGCAGCGCCGTCCCCGCCGGCCAGGTGGCTCGCGTGCGGTCAAGCCACGCGGCGAACTCCGTCGGGGTAATCGCCGTGTCGAAAAGCCATCCCTTCACCGGCATGGCGAATCCCTCGTAGTTCATCGTCGCGTCGAAACCGCCCGCCAGCGTCACGTCGTGGGCGTCCTTCCAAATTTCCGTGACGGTGTAAGCGGACGGATTGAGCCCGTGAACCAGCGCGTTCCATTCGCGCCAAAAAGCGTTCGGCACCATCCAGGCCACATCCAGACGCCAGCCATCGACTCCGCGTGAGACGTCGCCGTCCGGTGCCATCCAGCGGCGCGTCACGGCCAGCAGGTAAGCCTTCACACCCGGCACAAGGTCGCCCGTGCCGTCGGACGCCGTTTCCGCGAACTCCGGCAACTCGGCAATCCCGTGCCACCCGCTCCAGCGGAACTCATTCTCGGGCGTGTCCGGATTGTCCCATGACTGCACATCGAACCAATCCTTGAAACGCGAAGCCGGGCCGTTCTTTTGCACGTCCTCAAAGGCGAAGAACCCCAGACCGGCATGGTTGAAAACGCCATCAATGACCACCCGGATGCCGCGCTGGCGCGCCTGCTTGATCATTTCGAGGAACAACTTGTCCGCCGCGGTCCATTGCCACGTTGCGGGGTCCTCGGTTTCCTTGGCTATGATGGCCAGATCGCCGGGCGGATCCGGACCGAACCATGGGTCTACGTGGTGGAAACTGAAGGTGTCATATTTGTGGTGCGAACCCGACCAGAAGACAGGATTGAGGTAAATCGCGTTGATCCCGAGGTCCCGCAGATAATCGAGCTTGTCGATGATTCCCTGGATATCCCCCCCATACCGCCGGTCAGTCACCGTCCCAAAAAAGTCGTCCGACTTGGCCTGCTCCCAGGCATCACGCGCATACCAGTCCGAGGTCCAGGCACTGATCTGCCACGAATGCGGGACCCACTCCTTGCTGCCCAGGCTGTCGCGCACGGGATCGTTGGAACGATCGCCATTGCGGAAACGTTCGGGAAAAATCTGATACCAAACCGCAGTGTCCTGCCATGCCTTGGGGTCCGGCTTCAGGGCCAAAGCGGACGCCTGACCCGCGGCAGACAGGTAACCTGCGGCAAACCAGCAAAGCCACCTCACGCGAGTCCCCCGAGCTGGCACAGCATCTCCGCTTCGGCCGAGGTGAGCGGCATCACACTCAGCCGCGATTGACGCAGCAGGGCGATGTCGCGCAGTGCCGGTTCGGCCTTGATCTCCTCGAGGGTGACCGGCGTGGGGAAGGCTTGTCGCGGAATGAGATCAACGCACGACCAATCGCCATCCTCTGCCGTCGGGTCTTCGTAGGCTTCGCGGACCACCCGCGCGGTTCCGACCACCGATTTCCCGGTCACACTGTGGTAGTAGAAAACCTCGTCGCCTTTTTTCATCGCACGAAGGTTGTTGCGCGCCTGGAAATTTCGCACCCCCGTCCAAGACGTGCCCTTGTCGCGCACAAATTGGTCCCACGAATAAGCGTCGGGCTCCTGCTTGACCAGCCAGTGGTTCATGGTGCCACCACCGCCTCGGGACGCAGGCGTCCGGCCAGAAAATCGCGGATATTCTGCACCGTCCCGAGATTGATCCGCTCGATCGCCTCGATGCTGTTGAAGCCGACATGCGGGGTGAAAAAGACATTCTCATGGGCGAGCAACTGCCGGTTGCGCATGATTCCTTCCAGTTCCCGCAGTCGTTTTTCACGGCGCAAGGGATCACCGCCCGGCGTGGAAATGGCGTGGATCTTCTGCACGATCTGCTCCCCGATGATCCGCGAGGCATCGTGGCGGAAGACGGTGTCATCCTCGAGCACATCCAAACCCACCCCGCCCACTTGTCCGCTATTCAACCCGGCGAGCAATGCATCGATGTCGACCAAGGCCCCGCGGGCTGTATTGATCAGAATGAATCCGGGTTTGCCCCGGGCCAACCGCTTCGCGCTGAGCAGGTGTCGCGTCCGCGGGTTCAGCGGGACATGCAGCGTGACGATGTCGGAGCAGCGCAGCAACTTGTCGAGGGACACGTAGCGAAATCCGATCTTCTCGGCCAGTTCGGCATCCGCTTTCCGGTCGAAAGCCACGCACTCCATCCCGAAGGCTTTGCCAATCGAAAGCACCATGCTGCCGACGCGTCCCGTTCCCACCACCCCGAGGGTTTTCCCCCTCAATTCGAGGCCGCGCAGGCGCTCTGTCGCGCCGCGACCGCGGTTCTTGGTGTCAAGGCAATGCCTCAAGCGGCGGGTCACCCCGAGAATGAGGGCAAAGGTATGTTCCGCCACGGTGGCCGCCCCGTAGTCCGGCACCCGGGCCAGGACGACACCGCGGCGCGCCGCCGCCTTGAGGTCGAGATGGTCGCTGGCGGAAGAGCGCGAAGCCACGAGCTTCACCTTGGGATGACGGCGGAAAAACTCCGTCCCGACCCGGGAATGGATGAAAACCGAGACAATATCCGCGTCCCTCGGCACGCCGCCGATGTCATCGACAAAAGCGACGTCATGACCGGCCAAACTCTCGGCGAAAAATGACTGCTCGTCGTCCTCGGTTTCGACAAAAACAATTTTCATCCGTTGGTGCCGCGGAATGCTTTTGCCCCCGCCATGCAGACCGAGTTTAATCTCCGGACGGCATGAGACGAGGCCTATTTGTTACTTTCGAGGGCTCCGAGGGCTGCGGCAAATCCACCCAGATCGGCCGCCTTTCCGCGTGGCTGCATGAGACCGCGCGACCCTGCCTGACCACCCGCGAACCCGGCGGCACCGCGGCGGGTGATCGCATGCGCGATTTGCTGCAACATGCGCCGGAAGGCCGCGCCCTCGTCCCCGAGGCCGAACTCTTTCTTTTCGCGGCCAGCCGCGCACAGCACGTGCGCGAGGTGATTCGTCCCGCGCTCGAACGCGGCGAGGTCGTGATCAGCGACCGCTTCCACGACTCGACCGCCGTCTACCAGGGCGTGGCCCGCCAACTCGATCCGCAGATGACCCGCACCGTCAATCGATTCGCCACCGGAGACACCGTGCCCGATGTGACCTTCCTTCTGGACATGGACGCCGGGGACGCGCACCGCCGTATCGCCAAACGCGACCAACCTGCCGACCGCATGGAAGGCGAGCCCCTTGCTTTCTACGAGGCCGTGCGCCGCGGTTACCTCCTTGCCGCAGCAGACGAACCGGCACGCTTTGTCGTGCTCGACGCAACCCGACCCGAGGAAGAACTCGCCGCGCAAATACGCGGTATTCTCAGGGAAAAATTCCATGGCTTTTTTACCCGCTGATATCCTCGAACGCCTGCGCCGCGCCCGTCAACTCGGGCGCCTCCCCCATGCCATGCTCATCACCGGCTCACCGGGCAGCGGACGGGCCCGTTTGGCCCTGCAGATCGCGGCCATGGTCAACGACACCACCACGGAGAAAGCGGCGGTGCACCCGGACATCCACCGCCTCGAGCCCGGTTCCAAATCGCGCCGCATCCTCGTCGAACCGTTCAAAGAATTTTGCCTCCCTTTCTTCTCGACAAGCTTCCAAGCCGGAGCAGTCAAGACCGGCATCGTCCTCGACGCCGACCGCCTCCACGTCAACGCGGCCAACGCCTTCCTCAAAACCTTGGAGGAACCGCCGGACAACACCCTCTTCATTCTGGTCACTTCGAATCCCGGGCTCCTCCCCGTCACCATCGTCTCCCGCTGCGCCCATTTCCCCCTCCGCACGGCGGCTTTGCCCGCCCTGGACGGAGCCGCCGCCGTGGTGGCCGAGGCCACCGGGCAACTTCTCGCCGCGCCGCCCCGGGCCCGGCTCGGGGCCGGACTCCTTCTTGCCCGGCGCTTGCAATCCTTGCTGCGCGAAACGCGCGAGACGGTCGAAGCGGAAATTTCCGCCGCGTTCAAGCAGGAGAAAAAACGCCTCGGCGACACGGCCGACGATGAATGGATCAAAACCGAGGAAGGCCGGCTCAAAGCTCTCACCGAGGCCCGCGTGCTCGCCACCCGCCAACACCTCGCCGGCATCGTCGCCGAGCGCGCCGCCGATGTGCTCCGTGCGCGGCACGGTGTCGCGGCCCTGCAATTTCCGGCGCTGGCGGCCGAAACCGGACGCCTGACCGCCCAACTCGACGATGCCTCCCTGCTGCGTATCCTTGACGGCGCGGCGCGATTACGTCTTTTTCTGGAGCGCAACGTGAAGGAAGATATCGCCCTGGAGGCCGGCTGCCTCGCCCTCGCCCGCTCATGAGCAAACACATTGTCGTCAAATTCGGATCCGGTGTCCTGACCACCGATGCCAGCGGGCTGAAACTCGATGCCGCGCAATTCGCGCGGCTGGCCGGGGAAATCGCCGCACTCGTCGATGCCGGCCATTCGGTCGTGGTCATCTCCAGTGCGGCGGTCGCCGCCGGGGTCGCCGCGCTCGGCTTATCCGCGCGCCCCGAAGCGCTGCCGGCCAAGCAAGCCTGTGCCGCGGTGGGCCAAGCACAGCTCATGCGCACCTACGAGGAAGCCTTCGCGCGGCACGGACTCACCGCGGCCCAACTCCTCCTGACCCACGGTGACATCGACAGCCTGCAGCGCCGCCAAAACGCCGAAAACACCCTCGGCGAACTGCGCGCCTTCCCGCGCGTCGTTCCGGTCATCAACGAAAACGACTCCGTGGCGGTGGAAGAGCTCCGCTTCGGCGACAACGACCGCCTTGGTGCCGAGGTGGCCCAACTTTGCCGTGCGGACCTCTTCCTCATTCTGACCAGCAGCGATGGGCTCCGGGGCGATGGTCACCGTCTACCCGTCGTGACCGAACTCGCCGAAGCCCGCTGTCACGTCACCGGTGAAACAGGACGCCACGGCACCGGCGGTATGGCGAGCAAACTTGATGCCGTCGAGGCCGCCACCGCAGCCGGGATCGAAACCTGGATCCTTGACGGGCGGCGGCCGGGTCAGTTGGCCGCCGCGACTTCCGGAACAGACGTAGGAACACGTTTCCCCGCCAAGCTATGATCCGCCGCACCACCACCATCGCCGCCGTCACCTGGACCGAGTTGGTCAGGCTCAAGGTGTTTTATTTCCTCATCATTTTTGCCCTCCTGATCATCGGAAATTCCTTCTTCCTCGCCCGCTTCAGCTTCGAGGAAGAATTCCAAATGCTGAAAGACATCGCACTCGGGGCGATGAGCATTTTCAGTTCGCTCCTCGCCATTCTCGCCACCGCCACCCTCCTGCCCAAAGACATTGAGGACCGGACCATCTACACCGTCCTGGCCAAACCCGTCTCGCGCACCGAATACCTCCTCGGGAAACTTTCCGGAGTTTTTCTCCTCCTCACTCTGGCCGTGCTCCTCATGGGAGCCGTCTTCGCGGCCGTGCTCCTCCTCCGCACCCAGACCCTCCTGCACTCCGCACAAATCGAAATGGCCGCGCTGCCCCCGGCCGAGTTGCAGGCCGCGCTGGATAAAATCCGCGCCACCGGACACGACCCCAACCTCCTCGCCGGCGGGGTCATCATTCTGGTCAAAGCCTGGCTCCTCGCCGCCTTGACCATGTTCATCTCGACCTTCGCCACCTCGACCATTTTCACCACGATCACGGCCTTCGCCGCTTACTTCATCGGACACCTCCAAGCCACGGCCCGTGAATACTGGCTCGCCGTGGATACTTCCGGCTTCTTCACCAAATCCGTGCTGGCCCTCGTCTCCTTGATCTTTCCCGACCTGCAGGCTTTCAATCTCGTCGACGACATCGTGACCGGCGCGGCCATACCCGCGGCCGTTTTCTGGAAAACCGTCGCCCTCGGTGCCGGCTACATTGCCGTCTACACCGCCCTGGCCGCCGCGGTCTTCCACCACAAGGAACTCTGAGCCATGCGGCCTGCCGTCCTCTGGACCTTAGTCGTCGCCGTCCTCCTTCTCTTCGGTCTGGCCCGCCTGCCGTTCGAGAAGTCCCTCGACACCGCCCACCGTGCGGCCGGTCTGCGCACCGCGGCGCTCAACATCGAATTGCGCGAGGAGATCGGACAACTTTCCTACGCGGCCGCCCTCAGCGGATTCCGCTCCCTCATTGCCGCCTTTCTCTGGATCGAGGCTCACACCGCGTGGGAGCAGACCGCGTGGGGCCGCATGGCCGGGCTCTTCCAGAGCGTGACCGCCCTGCAGCCGCGCTCCCTCGTCTACTGGGACCTGGCCAGTTGGCACATGGCTTGGAACGCCTCCATCGCCGCGCGGGAGAACCCGAAAGAACCCAGCGAATTTCTCCGCCGCCGTGCCGAACGGGAATACCACGAACTCGGCCGCGACTTCCTCCTCCGCGGCATCGCCAACAATCCCGACCCCCACCTTCTCCACGAACGGCTCGGCATCATGCTGCGCGACAAATTCCAGGACCGCTGCGGTGCGGCCGACGCCTTCACCGCCGCGGCGGAGAAACCCGGCGCCCCGCCCTACATGAAACGCCTGGCCGCCTACGAATTGGCCGCCTGCCAAGGGCGTGAACGCGAGGCTTACCAAAAATTGCGCGCCATTTACCTTCTGGGTGAAGAAGAGCGCATGCCCAGCGTCATCTCCCTGATCAACCAACTCGAGGCGCAACTCGACATCCCCGCGGCCGAACGCCTCGCGCCCCCCGCAGCACCATGAGCCCCCTCAATCGGGATTGTCATGGGGCTTGGGTCATCGGAGTCTGATGGCTCATCCGCATCCCATGCGCATCGCCCTCTTCGGTGACATCCACAGCAATCTCGAGGCCCTGCAGTCTGTCCTGGCCGACGCGCAGCTCCAAGGATGCACCCACTACATCTGCCTGGGCGACCTCGTCGGCTACAGCGCCGACCCGGTGGCCTGCATCGAACTTGTCCGATCGCTCGACTGTCCGGTGATCAAAGGCAACCACGACGAACAGGCTGCCATGTCGGGCTCGCTCGAAGGCTTCACCGACTTGGCCGCCGCGGCCATGGATTGGACCCGTCGCCAGATCGGCGAGCCGGACAAAGCGTGGTTGCGCTCGCTCCGCCTGCAGCGCGTCATCCGCGATTTCACCGTCGTCCACGCCACCCTCGACACCCCGCACAAATGGGGCTACATCGCCACCCCGGGCGACGCCGCAGCCAGCTTCACCTACCAGCACACCCCGGTCTGCTTTTTCGGCCACACCCACGAACCGTTCCTCTTTTCCACCGGCATCGTCGTGAAGAAAAAGACCTTCGACCAAGTCCAGCTCAAGCCGGGCACTCAATACCTGATCAACATCGGCAGCGTTGGCCAGCCCCGCGACCAAGACTGGCGCGCCGCTTATGTCATCTACCAACCGGAAGCCCTCGAGGTCGAACTGCGCCGTATTCCTTACGACATCGCAACCACCCAGCGAAAAATTCTCGCCGCCGGGCTGCCCGCCGAACTGGCCGAACGTCTCGCCCTCGGGAAATGAATCCGGCGCGCCTTCTCGTGCTCAAGCCGAGTTCCCTCGGGGACATCGTCCACACCTTGCCCGCCGTCGCCGCCCTGCGGGCGAAATTTCCGGACGCGCACCTCACCTGGATGGTCAATCCCGAGTGGGCCCCGCTCCTCGAAGGCAACCCGCACCTCGATGAAACTCTCATTTTTCCCCGGGCCGATTTTCGCGGACTGCAAGGTTGGCTTCGCTTCGGCCGTTGGCGGCGCGCATTAAAGCAGCAAACCCCACCCGATCTCATCCTTGATTTCCAAGGTCTCCTCCGCACCGCCTTGGTGGCCCGCGCCTTCCGCGGCGTGCCGGTCTACGGACTCTCCGACGCCCGCGAAGGAGCCCGCTTGGTGCAGAGCAAAACCATCCCCGTCGACCCGAAAGCCCACGCCGTCGAACGTTATCTTGCCCTCGCCGCGGCCACCGGGGCCACCCTGCCCGGACCGCCCGACTTTGCCCTACCCGAGGGCGACCGCCCGTCGGAAACCATCCCCGCCGCACCCTTCATCGTCTTCCACCCCTTCTCCCGCGGCCGCGGCAAATCACTCTCCGCCGAATCCGTCACCGCCTTCTGCCGGGCCGTCGATTTCCCGGTTGTCCTCGTCGGCCGCACCGTCCTCGAAGTCCCCGCTCTCCCGCCCAACGTGACCAACCTCCTCAACCGTACCAGCCTGAGCGAACTCCTCTGGATCTTGCGCCGCGCCGCCTTTGTGGTCAGCGTCGATAGCGGCCCGATGCACCTTGCCGCCGCGGTGACCAGCCGCCTCCTTGCCATCCACACTTGGAGTGATCCCTGTCAGGTCGGACCCTACCGCCCCGGCGCCCACGTCTGGAAAGCACGCAAATTCTTCCCCGCCCTCGACCCCGCGGCCTCCTCCGCCCCGTCCATCGTCCCGGAACCCAGAGACGCCGAAGCCATGGCCCGCTGGGTGCGCGGGCAAATGTAAGGTCGGCAAGCCTCTCCGGACCGGAGGTCCCTGCGTCGGTCTGTTTCCCAACACTTGTCGCGGCAGTCTGTGACCGCCGGACACCAGGCCATCCTACGCCCCCGGCAAGGAGGCCGCCCGCCGGCTGATCTTCCGCTTCACCAAGGCCAGCGCCTCCCGCGCCTCCTCGACGCGCAACAAAGCGCTAATCGTAAAATAAACCAGCGCAGCCGCCCCGATGATCGCCAGCAAGGACCACGCCCGATCGAGAAACGAGTCCGCCGCCAACCACGGCCCCAACCACTCCCGGCCGAGCAGGCAAACCGCAGCCAAACCGGCCGCCGCGACAAGAATCCGCCCGAAGGAGGACACCACCTTGGAAGTCTCCATACCGCCGGCCGCCCGCCGCATGAGGAAATACAGAATGAAGAAATCGATCGTCGCGACCAACCCGGTCGAGAGGGCCAGCCCCTTGTGCCCGAGTCCCATGCGAAAGGTCAATTGCCAGTTGAGGACAATATTCAGGGCAATACCGAAAATGGTGACCAGCATCGGCGTCCACTTGCGATCCAGCGCATAAAAAGCCGGCGACAGCACCTTGATGCACGCATAGCCCATCAGCCCGACCGCATAGAATTGCAATGCCGCCCCGGTCTGCAGGGTGTCCTCCGCGGTGAACTTCCCGCGTTCGTAAATCAACCCGATGATCTCATCGCTCATCATCATCAATCCGACCGTGGCCGGCAACGTGAGGAAAAGCGCCAGACGAATCGCCTTGGCCAGCGTCTCGCGGAAGTGCCCCATGTCCCCGCCCGCCGCAATCTTCGCGACTGCCGGCAGAGTCACGGTGGCCACGGCCACGCCGAAAACACCCAGCGGCAACTGCATGAGACGGAAGGAATACGAGAGCCAACTCACCGCACCATCGCCGAGATAGGAGGCAAAGATGCTGTTGACCATCACATTGACCTGCACCGCACTGGCCGCGATGACCGCCGGAAGCATCAACCAGAGCACCCGCTTCACCTGGTCGTCGCGCCAGCCGAAATCGAAGTGGAAGGTAAAGCCGACCTTTTTCAAGCTGGGGATCTGCACCGCCAACTGCAGGAACCCGCCGATCAACGTGCCGATCGCCATGCCGAGCAGGGCCCGCGGACCGAAGGTCGGATCGAACATCCAGGCCAGGGTCACCCCACCGAAAATCGACCCGAGGTTGTAAAAACTCGAGGCCAGCGCCGGCACGCCGAAGATATTGCGCGAGTTGAGCATGCCCATGACCAGCGCCGCCAGGGACACCATCAAAATAAACGGGAACATGATGCGGGTCAGCTCGACTGCGAAGGCCGACTTGTCCGCGTCGAATCCCGGGGCGAGCAACGCAATCAGCGCCGGGGCAAAAATAATCCCGAGCAAGGTCACGAAGGACATGAAGACGAGCACCATCGTCGCCATCTTGCGCGCCAGCTCCCACGAGGCCTCGTAGCTTTTCTCCACCCCGAGCTTGGAAAAGACCGTGACAAATGCCACCGACAACGCCCCCTCGGCGAAGAGGTCGCGGAGCAAATTCGGCGCGCGATACGCCGTGATGTAGGCGTCCATCCCCCGCCCCGCCCCGAACAACGCGGCGAAAATCAACTCGCGCGCCAGCCCGAGCACGCGGCTCAGCATGACGGCCAGCGCGACGATGCCCGCCGCCCGTGTGTTCAGCTTTTCTTTAGCCATGCGCCGCCCTGCGTAGCCGATCCATGATAGCCATGCCCAGCCCCGATTCAGAAATGGTCCGGGCGTAAATGCGCGCCAACCCGCAGGCGTCCAACCGGCGCAGGGCTGCGAAAAAAAACGGGGCCGCCTCCGTGGGATCCGATGGCAAGGCCTCCGCCGCGGCAAAGCCCGCCTCGACCGCACCGAAGGCGAGCAGACCGCTGGTCGCCGCATCGTCCGGCCGGGGCGCGTCAGGCGCCCACAAAGACAAAGGCGTGCGCGGCGCGTAGTGACTCTCGAGCATACCCGGCGCGGAAACCGTTTTACTTGGCACGGCGCGCGTGACCGGCGCGAACTTTTCCAGTTCCTCCGCGGTGACCGGGCCCGGACGCAACAAGACAAGCTGCCCGTCCTCCACGGCGACAATCGTCGACTCCAGGCCATGACGGCAAAGCCCGCCATCAAGCACCAGCGGGATGCGTCCGTCCAATTCCTCCAGCACATCACGGGCCGTGACCGGACTGATCCGTCCAAAACGGTTCGCACTCGGCGCGGCCACCGGTCCGCCAAGTGCGGAGAGCAACGCCGCCATGACCGGATGCGCACTGCAGCGCAGCGCCACGGTGGACAAACCCGAACGCACCAAGTCGGGCACAACATCGCGCGCCGGGAGAACCATGGTCAAAGGACCCGGCCAAAAGGCGGCAGCCAGTTTTTGGGCCAGCACCGCGGCGGCCGCGGTCGGCTGCGCCACTATGACAATCCATGAGGCGTCTGCCACATGCACGATAAGCGGATCGAAAGCCGGACGCTCCTTCGCCGCGAAAACTTTGAGCGCGGCCGGCGCATTGAACGCATCACAAGCCAGTCCGTAAACCGTCTCGGTCGGCACCGCAACCACCTCCCCGGCGCGAAGGAGCGACGCAGCCTCTCGAGCCGAGCGGGCAATCTCCGGTCCACTCCGCGCCGGAAGGACGCGCGTCAGGGACGAAACCCCTTTTCCGCCTGGCTCTAAGTTAAGCAACTGATGATGAGACACTTGAGAATGAATTGGGGGCCATAGCCTGCGGTCCGACCTGCCCTTCCGCGAAGGTTTTAACATGACCGGACCAGTTATCTTTTCCAATAAGCATTTGACCAAAAGGCAGCGCTCCACCATATACCGCAGCGGGCGCAGAGTATCGCGTCAAAAACCAGCCCCGCCTGCATGCCCCAAGGAATAGTCAAATGGTTCAACAACAAGAAGGGTTTCGGTTTCATTGCCGACCCCAGCGGAGCCAGTGCCGACATCTTCATTCACTATTCGGAGATTCGCGGTGATGGTTTCAAGACGCTGGAAGAAGGCGATAGCGTGGAGTTCGAGCTCAGCCCGAGCGACCGCGGACCGAAGGCCCTGAATGTGGTGAGAATCTGAACGTGTTTCGCAATCTGGTCCTCGTCGGATTCATGGGATCCGGCAAATCGAGCGTCGGTCGGATTTTGTCATCCCTCACCGGCTTCGCCTTGGTCGATACCGACACCCTCGTGGTCCAGGAAGCGGGTCAATCCATCCCCGCCATTTTCAAGCGGCATGGCGAGGGCCATTTCCGCGTCCTCGAAACCAAGGTCCTGCAAAGCCTGGTCGGACGCATCGGCCTCATCGTCGCCACCGGCGGTGGCGTTATCATTTCTGCGCAAAACCGCGAACTTCTCCCGCAAATCGGCCCCGTGGTCTGGCTCGACGCCAGCCCCGAGCATCTCTACCAGCGGGTCAAACATAGCAAGCGACCGCTCCTCCAAACCGCCGACCCCCGGCAGACCTTGGAGGAACTCTACCACCAGCGCGAACCCCTCTACCGGGAAGCCGCCACCATCCGCATCGACTCCGCCGCCCTCACCCACCGCCAAACCGCCGAAGCCGTCCTGGCCCACTTCCAACAGCAGGCCCAGCAGCAGTAATCCTCGCAGTTGAAAAAATCCAGACAGACGACTAGAATTTCGTGTTCTTATTGCCTCGTGGTGTAACGGTAGCACTGCAGATTCTGGATCTGTGTGTCATGGTTCGAATCCATGCGAGGCAGCCAAACTCAAAGCCCCCCCTTCCGCATGTGTGCTGACCGTGCTACTTTTGCCCTCATCATAACTTTGGGGGCGCTAGGCAGACTGATGGCTGCCGCACCGGCTGCACCGATGATTGTCGAACCTAACGTCGACGGCGCGATCGTCAGCCCATTCGACGTACACATGGCCATCACGGAAGAGTTCACCGATGCGGACGGCGACACGTTGGCTTCGACTGACTGGGAAATCAGGCGCTCGTCGGACCAATCGCTCCAATGGAATGCCTACGGCATCAGCGATCTCCGCATTTGGCACGTTCATTTCGGCGACGGGACTTTCCGCAACGCCGGCCGCACGGCACTCGATGCGGGGACCGAGTATATTTTGCTCGTTCGCTTCCAAGATTCCCGCGGCGAGCGATCCGACTGGGCATTGCGACCGTTCGTTACGGGGAGACTTGAAGAGTTATTCCCCCTCAAGCTGACCGATATCGAGCCCAACCCGGCCCCTGAGTGGGTCGACTTGTCTTCGTCGGGCGAAATCCTGCTGCCGCCGGCCGCCACGCCGCACATTCTGCGACTCGAAAGCTGCTGCGCCGAACTGTTTTACCGTAAAGTCGGTTCCTCGTTCACCGCGCCGCCCTTTGCGGAACATTTACCGCCGATCACGAAGGACAAACCGCTGCGCGTCAATTTGACAGCGGGAAGCAGTAGCCTTGTTCTGCCGGCCTCCCGCATCGCCTTCACCGACGATCGGTTCGTCAACCGGACTATCTACCTGCCAAGAGTGAATCTACCACCGGGGCAAAGTGTCTCGTTCTGGATCGCCATCACTGGCAGTTCCTACACTGACGAATCTGGCACCAACGTGCCAACTTTCGGCGAACTGGCTCAAGGCGCGCCGGTTTCATGGGTGGCGCAGCAGCCCGGATACGTGGTTGAAGTAGTCTCGACAGGCTACCAACTCCCGACCTCCATTTGCTTCGTGCCGCGACCCTCGATGGAGCCAACTTCGCCGAAGCTCTACATCGGCGAACTCTACGGAAGAATCAAGGTGGTGGCGAATAACGGCACGGTCTCCGACTTCGCCACGGGACTGCTCAATTACACGCCAACCATAAGTTTTCCAGGCAGCGGAGAGATGGGCTTGGCAGACGTGGCTGTTCACCCGCAGACGGGGGAGATTTTCGCCTCAGCGGTTTACCGCAGCGGGACCAGTTTTTACGGCCGCGTATACCGGTTACCGAGCGCGGACGGAGGAAGGACTATGACGTCCGCACCGGAACCAATTTTCGACATGTTTCCTCACCCAACCGGACCATCCCATCAAATCTCGAACATCTCGTTTGATGGCGATGGCAACCTTCTGGTCCACACCGGCGACGGATTCCAATCCTCCTCGGCCCAGAACATTCACGACCCGCGCGGAAAAATCATGCGCATGGATGCTTCCGGTCGGCCACTGCCGTCAAATCCTCATTACGACATTTCCGACGGGATCGGTTTTGCCGATTATGTGTTCAGCTACGGATATCGCAATCCCTTCGGCGGCGACTGGCGCAGCGCCGACCAGGCGCTCTACGTCGTGGAGAATGGCACAAACGCAAACGACCGCCTGTCCCGTGCCGAGCGCGGGCGGAACTACGGCTGGAACGGCAATGATTCGTCCATGCTAATCGGCGCCATCCATAACTGGGTCATTCCGGTGGCGCCCGTGCAGATGGCGTTTATCCAGCCTTCAATCTTTTCCGGAAGTGGTTTCCCGGCCGCTATGCTCGGGCGTGCTTTCGTCACGGAGTCGGGCCCCACCTACGCAACCGGTCCTCAAGCCAACGGCAAAAGAATCACTTCCTTCGAGCTCGGCGGGTCTGGCCAGAAACTTTCCGGCCCGGACGTGCTCGTTTCCTACCAAGGCACTGGCCGTAGTACGGCGGCCGCCATCGCCGCCGGGCCCGACGGTCTATACTTTTCCGATCTCTACGCGGCAACCGGCAGCAACCCTGCAGCCTCCGGCGCAAATATTCTTCGCGTCCGGTTCATTGGCGCTGCAAATTTCACCGTGGGAAACGGCACAGGGCCACCGCCGCTCCGCGCGACCTTCACAGACACCTCAAGCATTCCCGGTCCTGTCGGCTGGTTGTGGGACTTCGGCGACGGAAGCACCAGCACGGAACGCAATCCGATTCACACCTACACACGACCCGGCTCCTTTACCGTGCGGCTCACCTTAACCGCACCGGACGGCGCATCGCTAGCGGTCAAGCCCAACGCGGTGGTCGTCGGAGACAAAAAACATGTTTTGATGGTCACAGGAGCCTCTTCGCTGAATGCCGCGGAGGAGAGTCTTCGTCAGCGCTTGCTCGACCGAAACTATCTGTTCACCCACCTGGCCGACAGCGCGGTTACCTCTGAACATGCGGAAAACAAATCCGTGGTGCTCATCTGTTCATCGGTGCTTTCGGCCAACGTCGGGACGAAATTCCGTAACGTTAGCGTGCCCGTCCTCTGCTATGAGTCGCATCTTTTTGACGATCTGGGCATGACCGGCCCGGTTTCGGGAAGTGACTACGGCACCCGGCTCCAGCAGACACAGTTGTCTCTCTCGGAAGACACGAAAGACCCCATCCTGCGGGGCCTCGACCGTGGTCTGCAGACCGTTTTGAACTCGCCGGCCAACCTTACCTGGGGACGCCCAGTCGCCGGGGCAAAGATCTCGGCCCTTCTCAGCAGCACGGTTGATCAGGCGGCCATTTTCCGTTTCGAGTCCGGGTCCTCGCTGGCCAGCGGACTCGCGGCTCCAGCGCGGAGGATGGCGCTTATGTTGGAAGATCTGACCGCTGGAGCACTCAATGCCACCGGTTGGACATTGGTAGAACGCGCCGTGGACTGGACATCCAATCTCGCCCCACAGGTTTCTCTGCAATCCCCCCTTGCCGGAGACATAGTGCGACACTCCGAACCCGTTTTCCTTGCTGCTGCAATATCCGACTTCGACGGTACTGTTGTCCAGGTCGACTACTTCGCCAACGGGGCCCCGATCGGAACGACGACGCAAGCACCCCATGAGCTTGTCTGGCGCCCCACCCAAACTGGCTCCTACGAATTGACGGCGCGGGCACTCGACGATCAGGAAACCGCTTCCATGTCCGAGATCGTCCGCATCGAAGCACTGCACCCGTTCGACTTCTGGTTACGGCAGTTTTTTAACCAAAACCAACTTCAGGAACCACTCGTCGGCGGAGCCCAAGGCGACCCGGATCGGGATAACATCTCCAACCTTTTGGAGCATGCCTTCGGCTTTTCGCCGTGGGAGGGCAACTTGCCCCCCACCGAGGCTGCGTTCGCAGAGATTGGAGGACAAACCTTTCCCGTCTTCCTCTACCGCGTCAGCGAGCACGCGGAAGTCGAGCTGACTCCGGAACTCACAAAAACGATTAAGGACGGCTGGTATACTGGTCCTGATCACATGATCGTCGAACCAATCGTGGCGGGCGATGGGTATACCGAAATGAGGGCACGAGCGAAAATGCCCCTTTCCCACACCAACAGCTCGACGTTCTTCCGCCTCCGCGCATCTACTCCGCAGGGGCCCTGATCCGGGATGCACTGCTCAACACCACCTCTCCGCCAACTCCCAATGGCGCGTTTGTCCCCGCTGCCCGCGAACGCGTGGCCGCAAACTAAGCGCCGAAGCCGGCCGCCGATTGTCGGGCGCCAACCAGCGATCGTCTGTTTCACCGATTTCCGCATGACATCGCCGTGCCGTCTGCTGCCGAAAAAATATGATTCCTCGAGCCTGGGAAACCGACGGAATCGTCCTTGTCGTCCAGTCGGGATCCGCGGCCTTTTCCTTCACGGGTTCGCGAATCTTGCTCGCATCGAGGAAAGCAAATCCGGCCTAGCATCTCGCGTCTGAGGCGAACGATCAGCCGCAGATCGTCTGCCGGTGTCGCCGTCACGGAGCACTCGTCGATGAGACTTCTCCACAACGGACACCAGCAAACCTCCGCACCACACCCGCATAGGTCCACCCCGCTCTTGCCGGGATCGCGGCGTAGCTTGGCGACTTGCAGACGCACTTCGCCGAGCTTAACCATGGCGCGTCCTCCAGACGCTTGGATTTCCGTGATACGCAACAGGCACCGACCGGGCATGGAAATCACCGCTTCCAGCTTCAAACTCCGGGCCAGCGCCCCGGAGGGCCGGAAAGCGATTTCCTATCAGAGAGGGCTCTACAGGGTCCGTATTTAATCTATTGAATAGCTCTATTCCTCTGAATCCGTACCGGACCCCTCTCATTTTGTAACCCGTTTTTTAACCCGGTGGTCGGGAAAGATGACGGGCCAGTGAATCAGAAGTCGCATGAAGCCTCGCAGTTCGGAATCGGTAATGATCTTGAAAACCTGACAGACGTCGAGCGAAAAAGCCTTACTTGAGGATAATCTTATCATTATCCGCCAAAACATAATCGTTGCCGTCTGCGACCAGTCTAAATTCGGCATAGGCAAAACTTGCTGATGGGGACAAGCCAGGAATTATCTCACTTAACTCAATCATTTTGTGGCCCACACCGATTGTTGTTTGACCCGGCACTGATTGCAGCTTGGATCCAAAGGCATCATAGAGTGTCACCTCATATAAGACTTCAAGATCAACGTCGGTTGAGCCTGTTCGAGAAATCGAAATGTTGCTGCCGGCGGTTTGGCTGCTGACCTCAATCAAATCGAAGGTACTGTCCTTGGCTGCTTTTATACGGACAGGGTCAATACCCAACATGTAGACATTCACGCCATTGTACATTGAGAAGCTGGAAATATAAAAACTCCCATTAGCATCCCAGGAATCATAGCCAGTAATAAAGGCCTGTGAGCTCGCGACAGTATCCAGTTCGCGGAGCTTGGCCAGCTCGGTAGTGACACCCGATGCAATATCAAACTCCCAAATGGAATTGGGATAAGATACATCACTCACCCCGATGTAGATTTTTTCGGCATCGGCAGACAATTGGAAAACCCAAGTTTTCGGCACGCCTTTGCCAATGCCGCTAAAGTTGGGCCGTCCCACAAAACTCCACGAGGCAGTGGCATCGGTAAAGCGATAGACGTTACCTTGGTCGTCAGCCGTATAGAGAATTTCACCTGTTCTGTCCCACTGTCCAACTTCCATGGCGTTGGGGCCCTGAAGCGGAAAGTCTTGAAGTTCACCAAAGCCAGTGGCGGGATCATAATACCAGACATGGTCGAAGGTGCTGGCAGACTCGCCTTTATACCATTGAGGACGACTGGAGCCCCCTGTCATGTAGACTCGCCCGCGCGAATCAACCCACATAAAACGATTACTGTAAAAGTAACCGGTCCACGCACTCGGTTTACCCAAAAGCGTGGTTTCCGCCCGATCAATATCGTAGCGAACCAACTCATTTCTTGGAATGGACATCCCGTAGAGCAAATTATTCTCCACGTCTTTTTGGATAGTCACGATCTGCAGGGTGGGCCATCCGACACCATCAGGCTCAGATACGCTCAAATCGAGCAATTCGTTGTCAAGCGGTTCGTATCCATACCAGTGAAATCCACGGGTTTTTAAATAATCGTTGTTCATGTTCGAGCTATCGAGTGTCGCGACATAGACTCGACCGTCGTGGGCAATGGGGCGCGTATGAAACTTCTCAGCGCTTTCACCCGGCAGCCAGTTGTTAACTTTACGAGAGGCTGTTTCCGCATCACCAACCCAACGCACAACCCCATCGGACTGATGGAGTCGATACAGCATCGAGTTGTTCACGTGATCGTGTCCGGAAATATAGATGTCGCCATTGGGATGCGATCCCACGGCCAACCAGCATTGATCGGGCCTGTCGCCGTTCGGCGCGTTGGGCAATTGCCAAACCCTGACCCCCTCAAGGTTTCCCTGACGCATTTGATCGGTGGGAATGGGAATAGTCGAAGTGGTAACACTGAAGGAATCACTAATGCTATCAATCGTTAGCACCGTATCAATGGTCGTCGCCAGTTGCGCTGCCGTCATCTGCTGAAGCGTAATTACCTGGCCATTTGAAATTATTCCATCCGCATCGGTAAAGGCACTGCCGTCGATGGAATATTTTCCGTTCTGTATGCTAATGATTGCTGGCCCACCAAGAACAGAGACCAAAATGGAGTTGGCGGTGACTAAAGAGTCCGGGGCAGCGTTGGTGAAACTAGCGAAACCAAATCCACCCGGCTCCACTCCCGCCTTGCGCCTCTGGATCCGGTAGAATCGAACAGCGGAAAGCGGTGTCGAGTCTATGAATTTAAGAGTGACTCCATTGCCAACCAGCTCCTCATTCAGCGGAACCCAGCCGGAGTCTAAAGACTCGCTGGTCTCAAGTTGGTACCAGTAACCCGAGAAGGAATTGACGGAGATGGTTGCGAGCCCGTTGGCGATACTGATACTGGCCACGAAGGGTGCAGCCGGATCCGGGGTTGCCCCGAGGGTGGCCGTGGCCCCTTCCAAGGAGACGCCCGTCCCTTCACCGCCTCCATTGACTGCCAAGGTGGCCAGTGCCATGAAGGCCAAGATTAAAGTCAGTTTTTGCATTAATTGCCGAATGGTATGGGGAGGACAAGGGCCGGGGTAGAGGTGGAACCGTTACTCAGCCTTCGGAGCGGCGGGTGGGAGGCTCGCATTTCCAGCCTACCCCCTCGCCGGAACCGACCGGGCATGGAAATCACCGCTTCCAGCTTCAAACTCCGGGCCAACGCCCCGGAGGGCCGGAAAGCGATTTCCTATTAGATATTGAACCTTCATGCTGAAGTGCGGCGACTCCACGCCTTCGCTGTTCACGGGCTTGAACAAACGGCCAATCCAGTAGTTCGCGCTATTCATGCCAACCCCGCCCGATCTTTCGTTTGCCACTTGCTTGCCACTTTTTCCGTAGCGGTCGGCACGGGCTTGTGCCGGAATGTTAGGGTTGTCGTTCGCCTGCGAATCCAGTGTTGGTGCGGGTTTACGTGTGCTTACCCTGCTCATATCGGCACATTGCGGTACAATGTCGATCTGCGCAATACGCAAGATTCTGAATCTTTGTGTCATGGTTCGAATCCATGCGAGGCAGCCATCCGCAGGATGTCGAACTCAAGTCTAGGACACGCGCAGCCACCCTCGGAAAGGTCGCCCTCGCGACCAATCCATGCGAAGCATGGCGAACTCGTGTCTCCAATACACGAAGTCATCCCCGGAAAGATCACCACAGGCGATCAATCCATGCGAGGCAGCCATCCACAGGATGGCGAACTCTAGTCCGAGCCAAGCGAAGCCACCCTAGGAAAGGTCGCCCTCGCGACCAATCCATGCGAGGAAGCCATGCGAAGCCTGAAGAAGTTTAAGAAATGCCGTGCTCGCCTGTCGTTCCGGCGCCGGGGACGGCGCCGCTACATCTACCTGTAGCGTCGGCGTCCCCGCCGACGAATCCATCGGTTCGCGGCACAGCGTGCCGCGGCTACCGAAAAACCTAAATCGCTCCGACTCGAAAAGATCGCCATTGGCGATCGATCCATACAGAGCACCCAACCCCTCACTGCTCGCCGCCGCGATTCTCCTCCGGCGGGATCACACCCCGTAGCACCGGCCAAACCGTCTCGGCAATCCTCCGTTGGCCCTCGGCCGTGGGATGAATCAAGTCCGGCTGATTCATCCTGGGGTCACCCGCCACTGCCTCGAGCAAAAAGGGCAGCAGCACCGCGCCGTGCGCCTGCGCTGCACGGCCGAAGACCGCGGCAAAGGACTCCGTGTAATCCTGCCCCATGCTGCCCGGCATCTGCATGCCGGCCACAATGATTTTCACCGCCGGATTCGCCGCGCGCGCCTTGGCCATGATCGCCGCCAGATTTTCCTCCACCTGCGCGACCGGCAGTCCGCGTAATCCGTCATTGCCACCCAGCGCAATGACCATCACATCCGCCGCCCCCTCACCCAGCGCCCAATCAACCCGGCGCAGACCCCCCGCCGTGGTGTCCCCGCTCAGGCCGGCATTGACCACCGCGTAATCGAGCCCCGCAGCCTTGATTTTCTCCTGCAGCAACGCAGGGTAAGCCTCTTCCGGATTCAAATTGTAGCCGGACGTGATGCTGTCACCGAGGATGACCACGCGGCCCGGCTCGCCCGCCGCCGCCGTGGCCACGACCGCACCGCACAACAAAGCGTAAAGAATTCCGCGCATATGAACTCCCAACAAACCACGGAACGGGCCCCTGCCAAGACCGAAATGACCGCGCCCATCCTCGCCGTCCACGGACTGGGCAAGACCTACCCTGCCGCCAGCCACCCGCTCACCGTCCTGGCCGACATCACCTTCGACCTTGCCCCGGGTGCTCCCTGCGCCATCGTCGGACCCTCGGGCAGTGGTAAAACCACCTTGCTCGGACTCTGCGCCGGGCTGGACCGTCCGACCACCGGCCGCGTCGTTCTGGACGGACATAACCTCGGCGACCTGAACGAGGACGGTCTGGCCGCGTTGCGCAATGCCACCACCGGTTTCGTTTTCCAAAGCTTCCAGCTTCTCCCCTCGCTCACCGCCTTGGAGAACGTCCTCGTGCCGCTTGAGTTGCGCGGGGTCCGCGGTGCGCAATCCACCGCCCTCGACAACCTCGCCCGGGTCGGCCTGGCCGACCGCACCGGCCACTACCCGAACCAGCTCTCCGGCGGCGAACAACAGCGCGTCGCTTTGGCCCGCGCCTTTGTCCACCGCCCGAAAGTCCTCTTCGCCGACGAACCGACCGGCAACCTCGACGACGAAACAAGCGGCCCCATCGTCGACATGCTCTTCGAACTCAATGCCACGGCGGGCACCGCGCTCGTCCTCGTGACCCACGATCCCGAGTTGGCCCGCCGGGCCGGGCGCGTCATCACCATGCGCGGGGGACGGATTTTGTCCGACGCATGAAGCCGGCGCTGCCGACCAGCCTGACCCGCCTGCTCATCCATCCCTGGATCTGGCGCATGGCCTGGCGTGATTCGCGGCGCGAGCGGCAGCGGCTCGCGGTCTTTGCCGCCTCTATTGTCATAGGCATCGCCGCCCTCGTTTCGGTCCACGCCCTGCGGGCCAGCCTCGAGCAGGGCATTGCCTTGCAGGCCCGCGAACTGCTCGGCAGCGACCTGCAAATTTCCTCCCGCCTCCCCTTCGACCAAGCTGCTCTCGCCGCCTTCGCGGCCGAAAGCACGGACGCCGACTATGAAACGAACTTCACCACCATGATGACTTTCCCATCGGGCGAAGCACGGCTGGTGCAACTGCGCCTGCTCGGCGGACAATTTCCTTTTTACGGCAAGATCGAGACCCAGCCGGCCGGGGCTTGGCCCGCCCTGCGCGAGCAGACCACTCCGGTGCTTTTCCTCGAACCCGCCCTCCTCGATCAGTTCGGGGTGGCCATCGGCGACCGCGTCCGCCTGGGCGAAGCCGATCTGGTCATCAGCGGCACCGTCTTGCAGGCCGCCCCGCGCACCGGACGCTTCGCCGGCTTCGCGCCCGACGTGTATGCCAACCGCGCCGCTCTCGAGGCCACCGGATTGCTCGAACGCACCAGCCTGGCCGGCTACCACGCGCATTTGCAACTCCCGGCCGGGGCCGACCCGTCCCGCGTGGGCCAAGGCCTCGCCGCCCTCTTTCCCCAAGCCCATTGGGAGATTGAAACCGCCGAGAGCCGCCGCGACCAAATCGGCGAAGTGCTCAACCGCTTTGAACAATTCCTCTCCCTCATCGCGCTCTTCAGTCTCGTGCTCGGCGCCATCGGGGTGGCCAGCGCCATGCACGCGCAAATCCGCCGCCGCCGTCCGAGCATCGCCATCCTGCGTTGCCTCGGCCTTTCCTCCCGCGGCGCCCTCGCGGTCTATTTCGTGCAGGCCGCCGTCCTCGGCATCCTCGCCACGGTGGCCGGCGCTTTGCTCGGCGTCGCCCTCCATGCCGGCATCGTCGCCTGGTTCCGCGAAGATTTACCGGTCACCCTCGGCCTGCTCCCGCCCGCCGGCGTCATCCTGCGCACCGCCTCGTTCGGCTTCCTCGCCTGCCTCGGCTTTGCTCTCCTCCCGCTCCTGCAGGTGAGCGACATCCCGCCGCTCGCCGTGCTCCGCGATAATTCCGGCGGTCTTGGTCGCCTCCGCCTCGTCCTGCGCGCGCTGCCGGTCGGACTTTTTCTTTTCGCCCTGCTCACCCTGCTTTCCGTCCTCGGCAGCACCAGTCTGGCACGCGGCCTCGCCTTCCCCCTCGGACTGGCCGGCGTTTTCCTGCTGCTTCTCCTTGCCGGACAACTTCTCATCCTCGCCGCCCGCCACGGCGCCAAAGCCTCGCCCGGCTACCTCACCCGCCAAGGCCTGGCCAACCTCTTCCGTCCGCAAAATCAAACCCTGCTTTTCGTCGTCTCCCTCGGACTCGGCGTCTGCCTGCTTACCCTCACCGTCTTGGCCCGGGCGCAAATCCTCCACCAGATCGCGGTGACCGAATCCGGCACCGGACCCAACCTCTACCTCGTCGATGTGCAACCCGACCAAACCGGAGACGTGCTCGCCCTCCTCGCCGAGCGGCAACTTCCCGTGATGGAAAGTGCCCCGATGGTCAACATGCGCCTGGCCTCGGTCAATGGCACCGACGTGCGTCAATTGCGCGACGAGGGCCGCGTGCCCGCTTGGGTCCTGCGCCGCGAATTCCGCTCCAGCTACCGCACGACCCTCAACAAGAGCGAACGCGCAGTCGCCGGGCAGTGGCCGCCCACCCCGTGGGATCCCGCCGCCCCCGTCCCGCTATCGCTCGAGACCGGGATGGCCGAAGACCTCAACGTCGGCCTCGGCGACCGCCTCGTGGTCAACATCCAAGGCCGCACCCTCGAAGCCGAAATCGTTCACCTCCGCGAAGTCGACTGGAGCCGGCTCAACCTCAACTTCTTCCTGCTCTTCCCGCCCGGCGTGCTCGAACACGCCCCCGGCTTCCACGTTGTCACCACCCGCTTGCCCGAGGGCACCACGTCCGGACGCCTCCAAGCCGCCCTGGCCGAAAAATTTCCCAATGTCTCCGCGATCGATCTCTCGCTCATCCTGGCAACCGTGCGCGAACTCCTCGGCCGCGTGGGCCAAGCCGTCCAAGTGCTCTCCGCATTCACCGTGGCGGCGGGACTTTTCATCATGACCGGTATCTTTCTCAACGGACGCGAACAGCGCGCGCATGAGGCCGTTCTGCTCCGCACCCTCGGTGCCTCCACGCGTCAGTTGCGCACCATCCTTTGCGTCGAATTCGGCGTCCTCGGCTTCCTCGCCGCCCTGACCGGCAGCCTCCTCGCCCTCGGCGCGCATCTCCTTCTCGCCCGCTTCGCCTTCTCGGCCGAACCCGTCTTCCCGCTGGACTCCATCGCTCTCATTCTCTTTGGCGCGGCGGCTCTTTCCCTCCTCATGGGCGGACTCCTCAGCCGGGGGGTCTGCCACGCCCCGCCACTTTCCATCCTCCGCCGGGAATAGGACGATCTTCCTACGTCATTAGCCTGGGCCTGCTCGGAGGCCTCAGGCACTTGGCGGTTGTGGCCAGAGAAAGCAACGTCTCCGCAGCGTTCAGGCCTTTGCTTTGGCTCACCCCAAGCAAAAGGTGTGGCCTCGCGCCACTTTGGTCACCGTTGGCTCAACCGATTGACCACTGCCCAAAGAAAACGCGGGCCGTGGGCTTGGTACGGCGAGCTGGATCGGTCGCCAGCAATCAACGGATCTGGGCCCGGCGAGACCATCCGTTCTTTCCGCCCAACCCGGGCTAAGTTGCGCGCCCACGGCCCCAATCAATCCTGCTTCGTGCAGGGAACCAGCTCCCCAAGGGCTTTGGAGGCTGCGCAATGAGACAAAAAAAACACCCGCACGTTTCCGTGCGGGTGTTCATGATTAAAGCTCTGTAACAGTACAGACTCAAGCAGTCTGCTGACGACGGCGGCGCCATCCGGCGAAAGCCGCTCCGCCCGCGAGGATGGCCATGGCCGCCCATGTGCCGGGCTCCGGAATGGCGGTCACGCTGATGGAGAGAGCATCGACGATCGGAATGTTGGAGCCAGTGGCCGCAACCCAAGCGCCACCGCTGTTAGTCGAGACCAACGCGCCGAGGTAAGACCATCCGCTGGGTGTATTTGGGAGTACAGGGGAAACAGGAGTGAACGCGACAGGCTGGGTCCCGGCCAAGTTCGCCACCCACTGAGTATTGCCTGTGCCGACCCGCTCGGCCACAAACCAGTAAGGCGTGTTTGCCTGGAGGGTTTGGTTGAGCGTGAAGCTGACCTTCACAGGGTTATTTTCGTCACTCACGCTTTCCGTATCGGAAACTGCACCGATGAGGCTGCCTGGCGCATTGGCTACGCTGGTGTAAAGGGAAAGTTTGACATCGCCGACGCCCACCAAGCCGATTTTGACCGACTGGAGGTCATACCATTGCCCGGGGTTTGTATTGACTTCGAACCCGATGGCCGCCCAGCGGAGTGTGGTCAGGTTGAAGGAGCTGTCGGACAGCGTGCCAGTTTCATCTTGGCCGAGGTTACCGAAGACGACCGCGGATTGAGCAGAGCCCAAGGCGAGCGTCGCTACGCCGAGGATGCTGAGTAGTGTTTTTTTCATGTGTTTACGTGGGTATTTTGGAGTTTGGATATTGTTACAGTGCTTGTGAAAGCAAGGGAATACTAAGCGACAAAAGAGATGTGTCAAAGAAAAAAATGCTGGTGGCCGAAAAAAGTTTCCGAGCCCTCGGGCTGGCCTTCCAGAGAGGACGGCTGATACGAAATTTATAGCTCATCTTCGGGTCAGGGCGTGGGGGAGAGCAACGCCTCTTCGTCGGGGGTAAGGCGCAAGCGCTCGATGGCCCGGAGGAGGCGCGTGGCGTTGAAGGACTGCCCCTCATTGCTGGCCAGAACCGCGTAGACGATGGCTTGTTCGCCGGGCGGCAGCTCCGAGACGAACACATCGACTTGGTCGAAGACGGCCAAGGCTTCGGTATAGCGGCCGGCTCTGAAGAGGGCCAGAGAGTGGGTGAGGCGCAGGGCGATATCGGCGGGGGCAACGGCCACGGCGGCCGCGGTTTCAGACGGATCGACCGGCCGGCCGGCGAGGAGATCGCCACGGCGGCGCGAGTCAAGGACGGCAAGGTCATCGGGCGCGGCCTGGCCGGCGGCATCAAGGGCTCGGAGGAGCGCCTCTTCGTCCCCCCGTCCCTTGAAGCGGGAGCGGGCCAGCGGGTATACTTGGGCGGCGATATCCTCGCGGGAGCAGAGACCGAGCAGGATGTCGTCGACTAGAGCCGACAAATCATAACTATCGAGCAGGGGCACAACGACGCTGATGGTTTGATCGCGCGCGGCATTGTCCAGCGACTGGGCAACAAGCTCGGGCACATCGGATTCCTGCCCGAGTTGGCGCGCGGCGACGGCCCGCGCGGCTAGGCGCACCGAGGGAGGCACCGGGCTTTCCATGGTGCTCATTTCCTCGAGAGCCGGCCACTGGCCCAGATTGAAGAGCGCTTCGGCCCGGGCAGCAAAGGCCACGGGATTACTGACCGCTTCGTCGGCGCTGAGCAGGTCGGGAACCAAGTCAGAGCGGCGGTGGCGGTTGAGCCAAGTGGCGAAGGCGGCGCGGCGTTCGAGCGTCGCTTGGGCGAAGACCGGTGCGAGTTCCGCGGCGAGAATAGAGGGATCCTGCGCCCCGGACTCGATGACGATGTCCGCTGCGGGCAGGAGCGCGAAGTTATCGGCGGTGCGGTCCTGCAACGCCTCCTGCGCCCAGGCCCACGCCGTGGTGCGGGGGACGGCAATTCCGGGCAGCACCTGCGCTAAGGCCTGCGAATACACGTCGGTGCCGCGAAGGCTCTCGGTGACCTCCATGATTTCGGCCAGGGCCTGTTCGTCATCCTTGGCGAGCAAACTCGGGTGCTTGAGCGAGGATCCGTAGCGCATGCAAAGGTAACGGAGGAGATCGAGGCGGAGGCCGTCATCGCCGCCACCCGCCACGGCAGCGCGGGCCTGGGCGACGGCGTTGGAATAGTCGCCCCGTTGCGCGGCGAGCGCGGCCCGCAACCCGGAGGCGTAGCTCGGCTCGCCAAGGGATTCGAGCAGGCCGATGGCTTCGATGGACTTTGCCTCGGTGCCGGCGGTGACTGCCAGGCGGGCATACTCCTTGGCTTCGAGCGGGGTGAGTTGTCCGTCGGCAGCCAGCGCCTCCCACTCGGGGAGCATGGAGGCCTCGCCGGTGCGGCTGCGGACGTAGACCCAAGCGCGGTGCACCACCGGATCGTCGGGACGCAGGCTGTGGGCCACCATGATCTGACGGTAGCCGAGGGCGAAGACATCGTTGGAAACGCTGCGCATGCCTTCGGATGCCAAGTAGCGTGCGCGAAGACCGACGCCCACGTAAGCCGAGAGTCCGCCAAGAATGAGGATCGCGGGCACGGCGATGGGCAGCCAGAGCAAGAAGCGCCGGCGCATGCGCTTGAACCATGGGAGGTCGCCGCGCTGGCGGCGGAACTCAGACCACCAGCGCCTGGCCAGGGAACCGGGGCGCCAGGAAAATGAGGAGCGCTCACGGGTCATGGCGGTGCGGAGGTAGCGGCGTCTTTCGCGGGCTCGGCCTCGGGAGCGGCGCTGGCGGACGGATCCGCGGGCGGTTCATCCGTGCGGCCCACCAGTTGCAGTCCGTTCTCTTGGCCGACGAGACCGATCCGCACCCAGGCGTGCCCATGCGAGACCGCGCGGATTTGGAAGTGCGTGAGGCGCACCGGATCGAAGGAAAATTCCTGCCATCCGCCCGTCTTGAACATCTTGAGGTTGATCGTCTCGCCCACGCTGGCCACAGGAACAAACGGTCCGGTAGGCGAGTCGGAGGAGAGGATTTCCAGCGATTTGATATTCTGCGGACTGCTCGCTTCGATGAAGATGCGAACCGTGCTGATCTCGGACGGACGCTTGAAAGCATACACCGCCCCGGCCAGTTCGTCGGCCGGGAGATCAAAGTCTCCCTCCAGCAATTTGGCCGGACGGTCCGAGGGGGCCGCGATGATTTCGGCGTCCTCGGGATTGAGGAGGTTGCGCGGCGCGGACTCCTCCGCTCCGGCACGCTGTAAGGCCGTCGCCATCAGCAAAAGTGAGGCGGCGGCCAGAAAACGCGCGGCGGGAGAGCTGGTGAACACCATGAAAAGACTGTTTCGTATCGTCGAGGAGTATGGCGGTGTCAAGAGTCCAACGGAGCCGCATGGGCAGAATTGGCCTTGGCCGGCGCGGCTTAAGCGGTATGTTTTGCCGCCGTGACAACCCACACCCCAGCCGAGGAACGCCGCACCACCTGGCTTTTCTTCGCGGCATTGGCCGCACTCTGGTTCGCCTTGTTCTACCGGCTGGCCTACATCTGGGAAACCGACGACCAGTATTCGCACGGATGGATGGTGCCGCTCTTCGCCGGGTGGATCTTCGCCGAGCGCTGGTCCCGGCGGCCGGACCCCGCCCCGCCCCGCCGTGTGTGGCCGACCGCTTTGTTGCTCGCCGCCCTCTGGGTGCCCGTCGCGGGGGCCAACCTGATCCTGGAATCCTCGCCAGCGTGGCGTCCGATGATGTGGATCTTCGCTTTGGCCACCTTTGTGGCGAGTCTGCTCCTCGCGCGTTTGGCCGGCGGCATGCCGTGGCTACGGCACTTCGCTTTCGCCTTTTTCTTCGTCCTCACGGCCGTGCCGTGGCCCTATGACTTTGAACGATGGCTGACCCTCGAGCTGAGCATGCTCGGAGCCCGCATCACCGGGCTCCTGCTCAACCTCGGCGGCATCCTGGCCCATGTGCAGGGCAACAATATCGAGATCGACACCGGTGCGCTCGGGGTGGACGACGCGTGCAGCGGCGTGCGCTCCTTCCAATCCAGCCTCATGGCCGCCCTGCTCTTCGGCGAATGGTTCGGTTTCCGCTTTGGTTGGCGGGTTTTCCTCGCGGTGGCCGGCATCTTCGTCGCCTACCTCCTCAACATCAGCCGCATGCTCATTCTTTGCCTCGCCGCCCTGCAGGGCGGGGTCGGCGTCCTCGATCAATGGCACGACCCGGCCGGCTTCGCCATCCTTGTTGTCTCGATGGGCTTCCTCTGGGCGCTCAGCCAAGCCCTGCAACGGTTGCCGGGCGCCACCCGAACGCTTCCGCCCACCTCCGTCCCCCCACCGGTTCCGGGGCGCGGGATCGTGCCGGTGGGCGTCGCCGCCCTCGTTGCCGTGGCGATCCTTTTCCTGTCCTGCGAATCTTGGTATCGATGGAGGGAGAGTCTGCGCGGCCCGGCGGATACATGGACCCTCGCGCCCGCTGCTCCCGGCGTGGTCGAGGAACCGCTGGCCGAAGTCTTTGCCCGCACCTTGCGCTACGATTCGGGGATTCTGCGTCGATGGACCCGCCCGGGCGGAAAGTCGGTGGACCTCATCTACATGCGCTGGCTGCCGGGCAAAAAAGGCGGCGATGGCGAACCGCATTCGCCGGACTGGTGCCAAGGCGCGGTCGGGCGCACGATCACCGGAAAGTCGCCGGTGCGGTTCGCGGATTTCGGAGGCATCCTTCTGCCCTACCAGATCTACACGATCCGCGACGGGCGCCGTATGTTCTACCTGCTTTTCGTCTTCGACAACGGCTACCGTGACGCGGGCGTGTTGTCCTCGGGCCTGATGCGCACCGATGTCAGCTACCGCATGCAGAAACTGCTCGGCGTTCTCGAGGGCAACCGGCACAAAGGCATGGCGTCCATGCAAATCGCCCTGGTCGGCGAAAGCGATCCGGTGGTGGCCGAGCGCGAACTGCTTGAGGTGCTGCAGGAAATCGTGGTCGAACGGAAGCCCTGAACAGGAAAAATCCCACCCGGCAAAAGCAAACCTGATCAAACCAAAAGACAGGCCACCATTCCCCGGCCGCCTCTACCTCCGCCAAGCAGTGCAAGCGCTCTTCGCTGGCACGACCGCAGTCGCTATTTTCGGGCAAAGCAGCATCTTGTCCGTCCAGGCCGTCGCTTTCCATCCATTGCTGCGAATAAAATGAATATCCCCACGCAGTGTCCCTTCAGTGGCCGGCCCCTTACCCCGGACGACTCGCCGCTGCTGGCCGACGAAGCCGGTTGCCCCGCCGATCCGGTTGAGGCAGCCGGCGCGTTTCTCGATCAGTTCGCCCGGGAAAACAACACCGCTCCGGACCCCGCCCGCCGCAAAGAAGCCGCTGAAGAAATCCGGCAACACGGCTTCTACAACCAAACCCCGGCCGAACTCGCTTTCGCCTGCCGCCTCGCCTGGCGCAATAGCCGCCGCTGCATCGGGCGCCGCTTTTGGGAAACTCTCGAGGTGGCCGATGCACGGGACATCACGACAGCCGAAGGGATTTTCGAAGCCTGCGTGGCCCACCTCCGCCGTTCGACCAATGGCGGACGGATCCAACCGCTCATCACCGTCTTCGCCCCATCGGGTCCGGATGCCCCCGGCCCGCGGATCCACAATTACCAACTCATCCGCTACGCCGGCTACCGCGCAGCCGACGGTACTGTGCTCGGCGATCCCGCCGAGACGAACTTCACCGCGCGGCTCATCGAGGCCGGTTGGACCCCGCCGCAAACCCGCTCCGCCTTCGATCTTCTCCCCCTTCTCATCGAAGTACCCGGGGAAAAGCCGCGCTTCTTCCCCGTGCCGCCGGATGCCGTCCTTGAGGTTCCCATCACCCACCCGACCCTGCCGTGGTTCGCCGACCTCCGCCTGCAATGGCATGCGCTGCCGGCGGTGAGCAACCTGACCCTCATGACCGGCGGCGCGCGCTACACCGCGGCACCCTTCAGCGGTTACTACATGGTAACCGAAATTGCCGCCCGCAACTTCGGCGACCCGTATCGCTACAACTTGCTCCCCATCGTGGCCGACCGGCTCGACCCGCAACTCCGCGCGCACGATCCGTTCTGGCGCGACCGCGCCCTGGTCGAACTCACTGCCGCCGTGCTCCACTCGTTCCGCCGCGCCGGCGTCACCATGGTCGACCACCACACCGCGTCACGCCAATTCATGGACCACCTCGAAAAAGAAAAAGCGGCCGGCCGTCCCGTGCCCGGCGACTGGTCCTGGCTCGTCCCACCCATCTCCGGCTCTGCCAGCCCCGTCTTTCATCGCGCCTACGACCCGCGCCGCCGCTTGCCGGATTTTGTCTCGGAAGCACGGAGGAATGGATAGAGTTTGCCATCGACGAGCCGAACCGCCTCCATTTGCCCCGATGAAACTCCGCAACCGCCTCCTCACGCTGGCCCTGGTGCTTGCCGTGCTCGGCCTCGCCGGCTACGCGGCGGCCCGCATTTTCTTGCCGCAAGTGCTCACCAGTTGGGTGGCCGGGCCGCAGTTCGAGCGCATGTTGGCCAGCGCCGTCGGCCACGCGCTCAAGGTCGAGGGCAAATTCGGTCCGCTCACCCTCAACCCCGACCTTTCGGTCACCGCGGAAAATTTTTCCAGCACCGGCTGGCCGGGACAAGCCATCGGCGGGCTCGACACCGGACGGGCCACCGGCTGGTTCAACCCCTCGGGCATCCTCCGCGGACGCTGGGAGGTCGACCGCATCGATATCGCCCAAGCCAATTTCCGCGTCGTTGCGCCAAACAACGAACTGAAAAAGCAGGACCCCGTCATCCCGCCCAAGCCTTGGTATGCCTTCCTCATGCCTTCGCAATTCCACTGCGGATGGATCGAATGCCCCGACATGACCATTGAGCTGCCCCTCGGACCAACCCCGGTGCGCGGGGCCGGCATGCACCTCGGCGCCATGATGGTCGGGAGAAACTTCAAATACTTCGGCCGCGGCGGCCATCTTGTCCTGCCCGGATATCCCGACCTCGCCATCGACGGGATGGAAGTCTACGTGACGCACGAGGTGATCGATATCGGCTACCTCTACCTGCGCGAACCCGCCTCCCCGCAGAGCAACCTCGAACTCAAAGCGCGCCTCGGCCAGCAAGCCGACAAAAGCATCGACGCCTCCGCGGAGATCACCGCGCTCGACATTGCGCCTTTCCTCCCACACGACATCGCCGCCGTACTCTCCGGCCAGCTCGACGGAAAACTCACCTACCGCGTCGACCCCACCGGGAAAAATGCCTCCGGCGAGGGCAATATCGCCCTGCAAAATGCCCGGGTGCGCGACTGGGACTACCTCGACCGGCTCGCCGCACGCGCCGGCCGGCCCGCGTGGCGCGACCTTGCCCTTTCGCACGTCTCCCTCGATTACCAGCTGGAAGGCGACCTCCTGCGTGCGAAAAATGTCATTGTCACCGCCCCCGGACTGGCCGACTTGCGCGGGGCCGGATCTTGGAACATGGAAACCTCCGAGGCCGAGGTGAACATCTCCGCCTCGCGCATCCCGCTCGGCGCCTACCTCCCGGCTTCGCTCGCCGGAAACCTCGCCGGGGAACTCACCGCAGAAGCCTCATGGTCCTGGCACGGGGCGAACGTCTCCGGAGGGCGCGGCGGCGGCACCCTCGGTTTCATCGGCGGACAGCTCCAAGGATTTCAATTCCAAAAGTTCCTCGACCGGTTTCTCAAGTCGGACGCCTACACCACAATCAAAGTGTCGCGCGCCTCCGCCCATTGGCAGGAAGACCACCGCGGACTGCATGTCGATCGGCTGGATGTCCTCTCGCCGGGAAAAGCCGGACTGCGCGGCGCGGTGCAGGTCGCCCCCGACGGCTCCCTCAGCGGGAAAGTCATGGCCGGGCTGCCCGCCTCCGCACTCACTTGGTTGCCCGATGCCACCAAGTCCGTCTTCGCCCGGCAGGAGGACGGACTTCATTGGTGCGAGATCGAACTTTCCGGCACAACGAAGAAACCGGTCAACAATTTCACGGCTCAACTCATGCATCAGCTGGAGAAACACCCGCTGGCCATGGCCGAACTCGCGCTGCGCGGCCTCAGTTGGTGGCTCGGTGACGCCCTTGGCACTGCGGGCGAAGGCTGAGCGGCGCGGCGCACTGGGGGAAGTTTTCCATTGGCGCGACAGCCCTGCAGTCCACAATGGGCCGTTATGACCCCGTTGTCTTCGGTCACCAAAGTCGCCTTTCTCGGCGACTATCCTCCACGGCAGTGTGGGATTGCCACCTTCACCCGCGACCTGCGCGATGCGGTCGTTGCCGCGAATCCCGATTGGAGTTGCCCGGTCATTGCCGTCTCCGACCGCGCCGGCACCTACACCTATCCACCCGAAGTCCGCTTCGAAATTCCCCAACCCGACGTCGCATCCTACGTGCGGGCGGCCAACTTCCTCAACCTCGCCCACATGGACGTGCTCTGCGTGCAGCACGAATTCGGCATCTTCGGCGGGTCCGCCGGCAGCCACCTCCTCGCCCTCCTGCGCCGCGTGCGCATGCCCGTTGTCACCACCCTCCATACCGTGTTGGAAAATCCGGATCCCCAACAACGACGCGTCTTCCACGAACTGGTCGACCTTTCCTCGCGTCTCGTGGTCATGGCCGACCGCGCCCGCGGCATGCTGACCAGTCTTTACGGGGTCGATGAGGCCAAGATCGAGGTGGTCCCGCACGGCATTCCCGATACCGGCTTCACCGATCCGAGTTTTTACAAGGACCAGTTCGAGGTCGCCGGGAGACCGGTCATGCTCACCTTCGGACTCCTCTCCCCGAACAAAGGCATCGAATACGTCATCCGCGCCCTGCCCGATATCGTCCGCGACCACCCGCGCCTCGTTTACATCGTGCTCGGCGCCACCCATCCGAACCTTGTCCGCGAGGAAGGCGAGAGTTACCGGCTGCAACTCGAGCGCATGGCCCGCAGCCTGGGCGTGGAAAACAGCATCCGCTTTGTCAACCGCTACGTCTCGAACGAGGAACTTCGCGAATACATCGGCGCGACCGACATCTACATCACCCCCTACCTCAACGAGGCCCAGATCACCTCGGGCACCCTCTCCTACTGCTTCGGCGCCGGCAAAGCCGTGGTCTCGACCCCTTACTGGCATGCCGGCGAATTGCTGGCCAACGAAGCCGGCGTCCTTGTCCCCTTCCGCGACGCCACCGCCGTGGCCCGCGAGGTCGGAGCCCTGCTCGCCGACGAGACCCGGCTCAATGCCATGCGCAAGCAGTCCTACCTGGCCGGACGCCACATGATTTGGCCCGAGGTGGCCTCCGCCTACACCCGCCTCTTCGCCACGGCCGGTGACCACAACGAAGTCCATGCGCACCACAAGCCCCGTCCGGCCGCACCCTTCGGCGAGCATTCGCACCTCCCACCCTGGCGTTTCGATCATCTCCTGCGCATGACCGACAGCACCGGCATCTACCAGCACGCCATTTTCACCGTGCCGTGGTTCGATCACGGGTATTGCGCCGATGACAACGCCCGCGCCCTCCTCCTCTCCGTTCTCCTCGAAGGCCTCGACGAATGCCCGGCCGAAATCGGGGTGGCCCGCGCCGCTTACTCCGCCTTCCTCCAGCACGCGTTTGTCCGCGACACCGGGCGTTTCCGCAATTTCATGAGCTTCGACCGCAAGTGGCTCGAGAAACACGGCTCGGAAGACAGCCACGGGCGCACCCTCTGGGCTCTCGGCGCCGTGGTCGGCCGCACCCGCAGCGAGAGCCTCCGCTCCTGGGCCGCACCGCTCTTCGACGAAGCCCTGCCCGTCGTCGAATCCTTCACCTCTCCACGGGCCTGGGCCTTCACCATTCTCGGACTCCACGAATACCTGCGCACCCTCGAGGGCGACCTGCTCGCCGCCCGCATGCGCGAGGACCTCTCCGCGCGCCTCTTCGATCTTTGGAAACGCGTGGCCACCCCCGAGTGGCCGTGGTTCGAAGAGGTCGTGACCTATGACAATCCCCGCCTCTGCCACGCCCTCATCCTGTCCGGCCGCTGGACCGCCAACGAGGAAATGCGCGAAGCCGGCCTCACCTCGCTCCGTTGGCTCATGAAGCACCAACGCGGCGAAGGTGGATGTTTCCGTCCGATCGGATCGAATGGCTTCTGGCAGAAAGGCGCCCCACCCGCCGCGTTCGACCAACAACCGGTCGACGCCGCCGCGGCGGTCGGCGCCTGCATCGAGGCATACAACGCCACGGCCGACCACAGTTGGCGCGCGGAGGCCAACCGGGCCTTCGACTGGTTTCTCGGGGCCAATGACCTCGGTGAATTGCTCTACGATCCGGCCACCGGCGGTTGCCGCGACGGACTCCACCAAAACCGCACCAATCAGAACCAAGGCGCCGAATCGACCCTTTCCTTCCTCCTCGCCCTCGCCGAGATGAAGGCCCTCGACAACACTAGCGCCGCTTTCCAAGCCGACTTCACCGCACTTACCAAATGAACCTCCGTCGCCAACCCTTCGAATTGCGGCCCGACGCACGGCGCGTGCTCCTCCGCCCCTTCATGGCCTCCGTTATCGTCAAGCCGACCGGCCATCCCGAACCCAGCCGCCGCCTCCTCGATGTCCTCGCCCGCGTCCTCATGCTCGACGATGCCACGGTCGCCGCCACCCTCGACAACGTGCTCGCCGAATTCCACGACCGGCACGAGGACATCCGCGCCATCTTCTTTGAGCGGTTCAACAAAATGGCCCCGCTCTTACCCGTCGACCGTCCACTCGACGAGGCCCGCAAACTCCTCATCGGCTCCTATTTCACCAACGAATATTCCCTCGAATCCAGCGCCCTCTTCAACCCGAGCATCGTGGCCGCCCCCGATCAATCCGGTCTCGCATCCGGAGAATTGCGCTTCGTCCTCAGCCTGCGCGCCACCGGCGAGGGACACATCTCGTCGATCACCTTCCGCTCGGGCATCGCCGCGGCCGACGGCACCGTGCGCCTCGACCCGGTCTCGAAATTCGTCCACTCCCCCCGGCCCGAGCCCGCCGCGAAATACGACCTGCGCCTCTTCCGTCGCAAACTTCTCGAATTGGGGGTGCCCCACCATGCGGCCCACGCCGCCACGGCCGGACTTCCCGACGTCTTCCACATGCCCGAACTCGTGGCCCGCACCGCCGCCCTCCGCCGTGACGGCAGTGACCCCGAAATCGTCCGCGCTGGCGAGCGCGCGGTTTCCCTCGCCGAGGCCAACTACGCGGTGCGCTTCAAGGACGGACTCAACCTCTCCGAGAAAGTCATCTTCCCCTACTCCCCGCTCGAGAGTAACGGCATCGAGGACGCCCGTTTCGTGCGCTTCACCGATGACGACGGCAAGGTCACCTACTACGCGACCTACACGGCGTACAACGGGGCGGACGTCTTCCCGCAGATCGTCGCCACACCCGACTTCTGCGCCTTCCACAGCAGCACCCTGAACGGCCCCGCCGTGCGCAACAAAGGCTTCGCTCTCTTCCCGCGAAAAATCAACGGCCACTACGCCATGCTCAGCCGCCAAGACGGCGTCAATATCCACCTCATGTTCTCCGACCATCCCCACTTCTGGTATGAGTCGCAGGTCATTGTCCGCCCGGCGCAACCCTGGGAATTCACCCAACTCGGCAACTGCGGTTCGCCCATCGAGACCGACGCCGGTTGGCTCGTCCTCACCCACGGCGTCGGCCCGATGCGCAAATACTGCATCGGCGCCGTCCTTCTCGACCGCAATGATCCCTCCCGTGTCATAGGGCGCCTCAAAGAACCATTGCTCGGCCCCGCCCCCGACGAACGCGAAGGCTACGTGCCCAATGTGGTCTACACCTGCGGCGCCCTGCTTCACCATGGTGTCCTTGTCATACCCTACGCCGTCTCCGACACCGCGACCCGCTTTGCCTCCGTCGCCCTTGACGAGTTGATCGACGCCCTCCGCCGCGGCGCCAACTGAAGCCCCTCCGGGGGCCGCGTAGAAAAAAGTTGCCCGGTCCATTTGCGCGGGGATCCGACTGGTGCGAGGTTCCGCCATCAACCACGCGCCCATGCCCCGACCCCTCCTCCTCGCCGTTGCCGTGTGCCTTCTCGGCACCGGCCCTGTATCCGCCTCTTTGGGGACGACCAAAGAGGTGGCTTGGCGGGCCGAAGCCACCCGCCTCCTCGAGGCCCGTCGGTTCGAACCCGCTCCCGTCCGCCAGGCGGCCTCCCCCCGCTCCAGCCATCCGTGGAAGCGCCACATCATGACCACCGTTTTCTGGATTGGCGAAGACGCCGCGCGCAACAATCCCGTGCCCAACGACAAAAGTTCGTGGGACACCCGGTGGGTGCACAATTATGGCGGCTATGACAATCCCGACCCGGACGCCCGCCGCGGCTTCCTGCCCGCCGCCTTCATCCCGCGCCAAAACCCCTTCTACATTGCCCTGCCCTACAACGACGTGAACCGCAGCGGAACCAAGGCCGAAGCGGCCAAGGTCATTCCCTGGTTCAAAGACACCTTCGTCCGCTCCGGGCAGAGCGTGTGCAAAGGTCGCTGGCTCGCCATCCACTACCGCGGCCGCATCGTCTATGCCCAATGGGAAGATGTCGGACCCTTCCGCACCGACCACTGGGAATACGTCTTCGGCGACGACCGGCCCGCCCCCAACCGCAACAAAGCCGCCGGTCTCGATATCTCCCCCGCGGTCCGCGACTACCTCGGCATGAAGACCAACGACCACGTCGACTGGCGCTTCGTCGAATTCTCCGAAGTCCCCGTCGGTCCGTGGTCCCTCCACGGCGACAACAATTGCTTCGTCAAACTCCGGCGCAACACCGCCCGCGATTTGGCCGACGCTGGCCCCACTTCAAGGTCCACCCGGGCGAACTGAAGCGTGTCCCTCCGGTCGCGGCCATGGCTTCCGAGCCCCCGCCGCCTCACTTGCTACTTCACTGCGGCAGACGCGCTTCAAGCAGCTTGTAGGCCGCCGCCGCTTTGACCGCCTCGCGGCCGGCTCCCTCGTAGTCACCATGATCCGCGTCGTGCGCCACGGACGCCCACGCTTTGGCCGTGTTGTTGGCGATGCCCTCGACACGCTGTTTCGCCGTCTCGTCCAAGGATTCCAGCAGGCCGGGAATGGCTTTGACACAAGCTGATAGGACATCGGTCACCGCGTGGGCCTCCGCGGCGTTGCCGGCCTCGAGCAGCGCCGTGAGTTCGGGCTGCTTCGCCGCGATCACCGCACGCACCTCGGGCAGGGTGGACGGCACTTCGATCTGTTCGTGACTGTGCCCGTGGCCATGGTCCTCACCCGCCTGCAAGTTGAGCGGGAGAACGAAAGCGGCAAGAAGAGGGAGGTATTTCATGATGGTGTCGTTGTTGATTGGGGAAAGGCGCCGGGCACCAACCGCGCCGAGGCACGGCGACCATATTGCCTGAAGACGAGTGCCCACCCCCGGCTCAGGCCATCATTCCGGGCCCACCGTCGCATCCCTTTGTCCTCCATCAACGTCTTCAACCCGTTGTCCGGGTAGAGCGCACTCCAGTTGATTCCCGTGCTCCCTTTGGCCCGGCCGGAAACTCCCGTTCTTTTCATCGCTGCACCAAAAAAGCAGCTGATGCCCATGCCTTCCATGGGGAAGAATGCCACCCGCCGCCGCCTCACGCCGGCTTCAAGCGTGCTCGTTCGAAAAGGCCAACTGCTCGCGCACCGTGACATCCTCCTTGATCGCCCGTTCGAGGATCAAAATCATGTAGCGATGCCGCGACATGCCTGATGCCTCCGCCAACTCGTCAAGACGCTTGATCGTCTGGGGAGTCAACTGCACGGCAATCGCTCGCGTCTTTCTCTGGGTGGTCATTATTGTATGCATAAATTGGCCTAACCCAAATATTCGCGCAAGCGCAGAAAAAGTAACTTGCTGCGCATCCAATTTGTCATTTCTATCGCTTTGATATAAAGAGTTTTAGTCATGTCTCTTTCCAACAATCCTGAAAAAGTAACTATCATCGTCCACGACATCTCGCCGGATTTGGAGCAGGAGTTGATAAAACGTGCGAAGGCCCGGCACCTTGATGCTTCGACCGAGGCCTCCGAGGTCATCGAGCGCCACGTTGACGGGGAAGACGGAGGCATCGCTTAAGCCTCCCTTTCCGGCTCTCCATGCAGAGCCTGTAACCGTTCATCGATCCAGCACGGATCGCCGAACAATGGCTCTTCCGTCTCGTTCCCGCAGACCGCGTCACCTGCCGCGCCCACGCCGTTGCCAAAATTCTCGGGGATTTGCATCGAGGGCAAGATGAAGCCACGGGAGAAGGTGCGCCATGGGGTGAATACCCAGCAGCCGGTGCCCGCCTCGTACGGCGCCCCGGAGATCCAGAGCAAAGCGGTCGAGATTCCGGCCTCCTGAGTTCCACTCTTGGCGCAAACCAAACCCCGACCGTGCGCGCCCGCTTGGCGGCGGCGCGCACGGTCAACTTTCCGATCTCTCCATAAAAACCTCCACGCTGCCGCAACCACGCAAGCGGTACAGCCGCATGCCAAGCGGTTCAGCTTCGCAATCAATCGTGCCCACGTAGCACAAATCAAAATTCCGCCCGCGCCGTGGTGATGTGACGGGCCAACTCTGCCGCGGCCGGGCCGCCGCTTCCGGTCTTGCCGGCACTCTCCTGCGCTTACCGCGCGGTGCATTTTCTTGCCTCACTCGGTCAATCCTCCGCATCCGCCAAACTCTCGGCGCAATACTTCGGCCACCCTCCCGACCCGCACAAGTTGGGCCTTATCGACAAAAACATCTCCGACCTGCCGCCTTAAGCTGCGTCCGCCAAGCCGGAGGCTGACCCCGCTAGTCCTCCTTGCTTTCTTCCGCGTGCTTGTC
>Ga0247838_1000801_pt1 | contig 48586 bp, 44 predicted proteins | sample LaCruzMarch2015__5_FD_189097 | JGI IMG/M metagenome (GOLD analysis project Ga0247838, IMG submission 189097) | Freshwater microbial communities from meromictic Lake La Cruz, Castile-La Mancha, Spain - LaCruzMarch2015_15m | ecosystem: Environmental > Aquatic > Freshwater > Lake | place: Spain...
TACGCCCTGCTTTCAGTCTGGCCTCGCGGCTTCCACCTTGGGTTTCGCTACGCTTCTTGTCACTCGCTGCGGTTACCTCCTTTCAGGTAACAAGTACATGCCCATGTCGGGCACACTAGGGTCCGCTCTGCGGACCGACGACCGTGCCGTCGCGCAATGGCCGGGTTCATGATCGAAGCCGCGTCAAGACCGCGCGGTCAGCCGTCCCCTCCCGCGCTCCCGATCGACCGGGCCTTGACCTGGCGATTTTCTCGGCTATAGTCCTAGTCGTGACCCCAATTGCCGGGCACATCGAAAAAACTAATTAGAATACACGAATATACCTTAGGAGTGGATGAAGCATGAGACAAACGAGCCTGCATGAGCCGACATCCGGCGGGGCGCGTCCGTTGCCGACCGACGGCGACGGATTCCTGGTCGATGCGGAACTCTGGAACCCCGGCATGGCCCGCGTCATCGCCAGAATGGATGACGTGGGGCCGCTGACCCCGGACCATTGGTCGGTGATCTACTACCTGCGCGAGCATCGCCTGACCTACGGGGCCATTCCCCCGGCCTCCCAGATCTGCCGTGTCCACGGCATGGAACGTGATGCCGTGCGCCGGCTGTTCGGCTCCTGCCGCCAGGCCTGGCGCATCGCCGGGCTGCCCCATCCGGGCGAGGAGGCGCTCAGCTACATGAGCTGAGGCGATTGCCCGGAATCAACTTCCCGACTCCCCAGGGCCGCAAGATTCCGTACGGCGATAAGCGCGACTGTGGGGGCGACTGTAGGTGCGACTTCAGTCGCACCTGCACCTGCGCCGCTGGTTGGTTACTATCCGGTGTTTCGGAAATCACTTTGCGTATAGATTTCCTCGGAAATCCCCTAATGCCCTGTACGCTTGAGCCACGCTTTGACCTGTTCGGGATCCAACCCGCGTAAGCGTTCCTCAGGGTCTAACCTGCGCAAGATCTCCGCAGTATCCAACCCGCGCAAACGCTCCTCAGCGCCCAGCCCACGCAAACGCTCCTCAGCGTCCAGCCCACGCAAACGCTCCTCAGCGCCCAGCCCACGCAAACGCTCCTCAGCGCCCAGCCCACGCAAACGCTCCTCAGCGTCCAACCCACGCAAAAGCTCCGCAGCGCCCAACCCACGCAAGCGGTCCGCAACATCCATCCGTTCCAGCAGCGCTTGGCGGTCTTGCTGGCTAAGCTCGTGAAAATCGTCGATGAGCATCCGATAGGTGTCAAGCTTGAAGTCGTCGAGTGTATAAGCCATGTTGGGCAGCTCCAGTCGATGGATGTTCGCCAGATAATGGAGGCGAGTTTGCGGTAGGTGACGTAGTGGCCGATCAACTCTCCCATTGCCCAGCCGTCGAGCGCTTCCTGTTTGGATTTGAAGCTGAGCACATTGTGGGCGCTGAGGTTCTCCAGCCCGTCGGGGAGGTCCGCCAGTGCCGCCGCAGCGGTGACCGCCGCCGCGCCGGACAGTCGTTCGATGATCAGCACATCCAACCATTGGCTCTTGAGCGCCAACTCTTTTTCCAGCTCCACGCGCCACGGCCGGCCGGTGAACAGGTCGGTCAAGGCGATGCCGAAGAGTCGATGCCAGGGGGTGTGATCGCGCATCCGCCCAGCATACCGCATCACCCCCGGATGACGATGCTCCCATACCACAGACCGTCGAGGATTGGGCCGGAGACGCTCAAGGGTCGGCCTGCGGTTGCGTCGCCCCGGTCACCGCCGGCTGAGCCTGCGTGGTACCAAGTTCTTCGGAAATGGCCTAATCCCCCAACAGCCGCCGCGCGATCTGATCGAGCGGCAGCACCCATTGCGCCGCTTCGAGCTTGACGGCCGCGCCGGGCATGCCCCACACCAGGCTGGTCGCCTCGTCCTGGGCGATGGTGCGGGCGCCGACGCGGCGCAAGGAGAGCAGGCCCTGGGCACCGTCGCGACCCATGCCGGTCAGTAAGGCGGCGCTGACCGCGTGGTCCGGCAGGCGCGCCACCGACTCAAACAACACATCCACCGAGGGCTTGTGACGGTTGACCGCGGGTCCGTCGTCGAGCCGACAGCGCAGTTGTCCGCCGCCGGCCCGCAGATGCAGGTGGCGGTCGCCCGGGGCGATGTAGACACAACCCGTCTCTACCAGGTCACCGTCGGCCGCCTCTTGGACCACCAGCGGCCCGAGTGCATTCAGACGCTGCGCGAAGAGCCGGGTGAACAGCACCGGAAGATGTTGGCAGATCACCACGGGCGGGGCGCCGGCCGGCAGGGCACCGAGCACCGCACGGATCGCCTCGGTGCCGCCGGCCGACGCCCCCAGGGCGATCAGGCGGCTCCCTGGATGATCCGGCAGACTCCAATCCGCGACACCGACCGTCGTCCGCCGCGGCCCGGTCGCCGCCAGTCGGCGGACCTGGCTGTGCGCGGCGGCCCGCACCTTGGCGCGGATCTCGGCCGCGAATTCGGCCAGCCGGTTGACCAGGTCATGTTCGGGCTTGGCGACGAAGTCGACGGCGCCCAGGGCCAGGGCATCCAGGGTAGTCTCGGCTCCGGCTCGTGTATGGGCTGAGATCATGACGACCGGCATGGGCCGCAGCCGCATCAGGTTGCGCAGGAAGCTGATGCCGTCCATGCGCGGCATTTCCACGTCCAAGGTCAAGACATCGGGGTTCAGGTCCTTGATCCGCTGCCGCGCGAGATAGGGATCGGCCGCGGTCCCCACCACCCGGATGTCACCGTCGGCCGCGAGCAGGTCGGTCAACAACTCACGCACCAGGGCGGAGTCGTCCACGATCAAGACCCGAATGGGTTCGCGGGAAGATTCCATGACGACCTCTATCAGGGTTAAAAAATCTCGATCGCACCGCCAATCGGCCGGCTTGCCAATTCACGAACGTAGTGTCGTTCGCGCGCAATCACGTCACCCTCCCCGCCGCGCCGCAGCGTGCGCACCCGCACCCGCCCCTGCGCGGGGAAGAAGATGACCTTGCGCGGATGGTCGCCGCCCAGATCGTCCGCCACCAAGGGCACGCCCTCCAGGGCGAGGTACGCGCGCACAAAGGCGCTATTGCGCGCCCCGACCTCGCTGGGGATGGTCAGGACCCGGGCGCCGCCGAAGACTTTGGCCTCCAGATGGGCGCGCCGGCCGCCGAGCCGCAGAATCTCGTTGATCAGCAGTTCCATGGCGTGATTCCCATAGCGGGCGGCCGCTCCCGCGGCGTCATCAGGCCGCCCCGACCGCACCGGCAGCATGAAATGGTTCATCCCGCCGACTCCAGTCTCCCGGTCGCGGATGCAGGCGGCCACGCAGGAGCCCAGCACCGTCACCACCGCCTCGGTGCCGGTCACGTAGAACTGCCCAGGCAACACCTTGGCCGCGATACCGCCGCAATCCGGGTCGAGATAGCGCCGTACCGCACCGCAGTGTACTGGCCCAGGGTCGGTCATGTTGCGCGTTCCCGGCAAACGCCGACCTCATCCGCGCCCGGCTTGGTCGTCGGCCAGTGCATAGACGGTACGCGCGACCGGTCGGAAACGCGGTGCCAGCCCGATCAGCGATTCCGCGTGACCCAAGAACAAGTGCCCATCGTCCGCAAGTCGATCGGCGAGCCGGTCAACCAGCACCCGCTTGGTCGGCGCATCGAAATAGATCATGACATTGCGGCAAAAGATCGCATCGTAATCGCGGCGCAGCGGCCAGTCGCCGATCAGATTGAGCCGTCTGCAAGCGACCAGCGCACGCACCTCCGGGCGCATGCGGATGTACCCTTCCTGAGCGCCCCGCCCCCGCAACACCCACCGCCGCCAGGGCAGCCCGGTCAGACACCCCATCTGCTCAATGGTGTAGACCGCCGCTTGCGCCTGCTCCAGGGCCTGGGTATCCAGATCGGTGGCGAGGATGCGCAGGTCGCGCCGCTGCACATCGGGCAGCCGTTCCAGCAGCACCATGGCGATGGAATAGGGCTCTTCGCCGGTGGCGCAGCCGGCGGACCAGATGCGGATCGGGACCCCCGGCCGGGCGGCCCAGCGCGGCACCAGATGGTCTGCCAGGAAGTCGAAATGGTGCGCTTCGCGGAAGAACCCGGTGAGGTTGGTGGTGATGGCATTGATGAGTTCGATCAGCTCGCTGCCGTCATCCTCACGCAGCCGTGCCACATACGCCTTGAAGTCCGTCAGGCCCAGGAGGCGCAGGCGCCGGGTCAAGCGCGCATAGAACATCTCGAATTTGCCATCGGTGACGACGATCCCGGTATGGTCGACCACCAACCGGCGCAGCGCCAGGAAGTCCGCACGCGTGAACGCGAACTCACGCTTAGCCAGCATCGGGCCGGACGTCCGCGGTGAGACCCAGCGGGGCCGTCAGGCCGAGCAGGGCCGCGCCGCTCAACAGCGCCGGACTGGCACCGGTCCACTGGACCGCTATGCCGCGGGCGGCGGCATCCCGACACAACACCGTGAGCAGTTGCAGACCGGCGGTGTCGATCGCCGCGACCGCGGCGCCGTCCAGTCGCAGGCCGCGATGGCTGCCGAGCAGCCCCAGAAGTTGCTGCCGCACGGGTTCCAGATCACCGATCGTGAGCGCTGTCGGCAGCACCAGTGCGGCGTCCATCAGAACTCGGTCCACTCGTCATCACGGTGATCAAAGACCCGGCCCGAACGGGACGCCTCGGGCCGCGACCGGGCGCGGGTTGACCGGTCCCCGGCGCGTCCGCCGCCATGACCCAGAGCGTAGGTCGGCGATCTGGGGGGCGGTAATGCATCCGGCGCGGACTGGGGTGCAGCGCCGGGCTCCCCATCACCCGTCCGGAAGAAGGCGACGGCCCGCTGCAGTTCACGCGCCTGATCGTCCAGCGCGGCGGCGGCAGCGGCCGCTTCCTCCACCAGTGCCGCATTTTGCTGGGTGACCTCGTCCATCTGCAAAACCGCCTTGTTCACCTGCTCGATGCCGATCGATTGCTCACGACTGGCCGCACTGATCTCCGCCACGACGTCGCTGACCTCCTGCACCGCGGTGACGATCTCGCGCAGGGACGCACCGGATTCCTTCACCAGACGGCTGCCCTCCTCGATCCGGCTCACGCTGGCGGAGATCAGATGCTTGATCTCCTTCGCCGCATCGGCACTGCGGTGCGCCAGTTGACGCACCTCACCCGAGACCACGGCGAACCCACGCCCATGTTCTCCGGCGCGCGCCGCCTCCACCGCCGCATTCAGGGCCAGGATGTTGGTTTGGAACGCAATCCCGTCGATGACGCCGATGATGTCCGCGATCTGCCGGCTGCTCGCGTTGATCTGCGTCATGGCCTCGACTGTCTGCGCCACCACCTCGCCCCCGTGCTGGGCCCGTTCCTTGGCGACCAACGCCAACTGATTGGCCCGCTCGGCATGGTCGGCGTTTTGCCGCACGGTTCCGGTCAGCTCCTCCATACTGGAGGCGGTTTCCTCCAGAGACGCTGCCTGCTCCTCGGTACGGCTGCTCAAATCCATGTTTCCCTTGGCGATCTCACCGGCGGCACCGGCCACCTGATCGGTGGCGGCGCGCACGTCGCCGACCACGCCGCGCAAGCGTTCCACCATCTGGTCCATCGCCTGCATCAATTGGCCGAGCTCGTCCGCGGAGCGCCGGGTGAGGTGCTGATCCAGGTTGCCCTGGGCGATGCCCTCGGAGAGCGTCAAGGCCTCGTCGACCGGACGCGTGATGCCGCGCGCGGTCAAACCGGCGGCCAGCGCGATACCCAGCATGGCCAAGGCCGCGACCGCGAGATAGGTCAGGGTGAGCCGATCGACGGCCGCGAATGACTCGCTCTTATCTTTGTCGACGATCAACCCCCAGGTCAAACCGGGGACGATCTCCACCGGCCCGAAAGCGGCGAGCACGGGTTCGCCGCGATAGTCCAGGGTCAGCAGGGTCGCGGTCTGACCGGCCAGCGCCGCACGACTGGCCTGGGTATCCACACCGTTGCGTTCCACGGTGCCGGTCAACGACGCCGCGACCGAGCGCTCCTCGCGGTCCAGCCGGACACCGGAGCGCAGCCGTTTGTCCGGACCCACCAGATAGGCCTCGCCGGTCGCACCCATCCCCGCGCGTTCCTGCATGATCGCGTCGATCGCATCGGACGCCAACTGCAGGACCAGCACGCCCGCAAACCCGTTGCCGCCCGCGAAGGTCTCGCCCAGGAAGGCGGCCGGGGCATTGTTGGCGGGAGCAAAGGGCGCGAAATCGACGAAGATCACACCGGTCTGGGTGTTGCCGGTACGTCCATCACGCTCGCCCACCTGCCGGAATACCCGGCCGAGACCCGTCTGCGCGTAGGCCGCCGCGGTCACATCGGCCCCGCGCAGTGCCGCGGCCCCGACGCTTTGCAGCACCCGCCCGTCGCGATCGATCAGGTAGAGGGCGGCGAAGCCGCGCCGGGCGACGAAGCGCTGCAAAAAGTCTTCAGGGGGTGGCGCGGACAGTTGGGAGAGCGTGTCAGCCAGAATCTGCGTACTGGCGACGCGGCCCTGAATGAACTGCACCACGGCAGTCTGTTTATTGACGCGCGCGCTCTTGAGGGCGTCGAACACCCCGTTGGTCATGGCCTCGCTGGCGATCCGGAAGGTCAAGACCCCACCGATGGCCAGCGGCACGAGCCCGATGAGCCAGAACGCGATCAACAGCCGGTTGCGAAGCTTCAGATTCTTGAACATGGCGGCCCCTCGGTGGGCGTGGCGGTGTGATGAAGAGCGGTTGGCGATCATCCGTCGGCCGTGTCGATCGGTCACGTGGGCTCGGCCACTCCTTCTCCCAGCGCCAGTTCCAGCAAGCGATCACTGTCCAGCAGCACGATCATCCGACCGGGGACTTCCGCCAGCCCGACCACGAAGGAACGCTCGATCGGGCCGCCTAAATCCGGCGGCGGACGGATCAGTGCCTCATTCAGGCTGTGCTCATCACAGACCGCATCGACCACCATGCCCACCACTTTTGCCTGATCGCCCTGACCCAGGTTCACCACGATGACGACGGTGCGCGGACCATAGGGTTGGGCCGGCAGCCCGAGCCGCTCACGCAGGTCGATGATGGGCACGACACTGCCGCGCAGGTTGATGACTCCCTTGACGAACACCGGGGTGTTGGGCAGCGGGGTCGCCGGCTCCCACACGCGGATCTCCCGTACCTTCAGGATGTCGAGCCCGTACTCGGCGTCGGCGAGTTGGAAGGTCAGGAACTGGCGGATCGCCCCCGCGGTGATCGTGGGGGCCTGCGCCTGGTCGGCACGCTGCATGGGTTTACCAATCGATGAAGGCCGTTCGGAGTGACTCATAAGCGAAACAAGTGCATCAGGGGACGCCTTTGGCGTTTCGGCCGTTGTTTAACCTGGTATAGCCTTCGTACCGGATAGCCGGACGGACCCTTGGTGTAGGGGCGGGTTTGCAACCCGCCCCGAGGTCCGGTTATCACGTCCGACGGCGCTATCAGGGACCAGCCCCCGTAACCACCGCGCTCCCGGCCCCGGTCCAGGCCCGCCGCGCCGGGTCGTACATGTCCTCAACCGATGCCGGCGGATGGGCGTAGGTACCGGGGGTGACCGCCCGCACCAGATAGCCCAGTTGGAACTCGTTCGGGTCCTTGTCGTCGCGGTCCACGGCGGCGACGAAGCGGTCCGCACGGAATTCCTGGTGAGCCGGGGCGTCGAGCAGGTTCAGCCCAGGCACAGCGCCGATGTCCCCGGACTTGAGCAGGTTGGGATTGTCGATCTCCAGACCGGCGGGCAATGGATCATCGACGATCAGTCGTGCCGCCTGGTGGCGGTTCGCGCGCACCGTGACGACGGCCAACAGCCGTCGGCCCTGGGGCAGGCTGGTCAACTCGGCACGCCGGCCGTCCAGGTCATAGTAGGCACGCTCGATGACATAGCCGTCACCGCCCGCGGGCGGCGCGACGCGCGGAACACCCAGGGTGCCGACCATGGCATCCACCGGCTGAGTCCCCAGGTTTGCGATGACCACCGGGGCGGCGCCGATCCGGGCGTCGTCGAAGCGGCCGAACCAGGCGCCCTTGACCGGCGTGCCGTCGAGCGCGAGCGCGAGCCCCGCCCCGCTCGTGTTCAGGGCTTGGGCGGCAAGCAGCAGCCAGGTGTTGTCCTGGGTGCTGCGCCAGGGCTGGCGGGCCGCCAAATCCTGGACCTGACCGGCCAGGGCGCGCAGGTCCAGCGCGGTACTGCCGGACTCGGCGGCCAGGGCCAGCACGGCGGCGGCATCACGCAGGGGTGAACCGTAATCGGCACGCCAACCGGTGACCGCCGGCGATCCGTTCAAGGCCGCGGCGGCGGCATTCAGGGCCTGATCCGCGCGGGTGCGGTCACCATAAAGTGCCAGCGCGGCGCCGATCTGAGCTTGCGCCAGCGGTGACCCCAGATCGCCGAGCCGCTCATCGGCCAGATAGCGCAAATCGCCGATGGAGGCGCGGCCGTTGCGCGCCAGCACATAGGCGGCATAGGCGTCCGCCGGCCCCGGATTGGTGTAGGCGCCGCGATTCTTGAGGTTATCCAGCGCCGCGTCCAGAGCGGCCTGGGGGACCGCGAAGCCGCGCTCGCGGGCGCGGGTCAGGAAGTCGGTGGCGAACGCGGACAGCCAGAGGTCGTCACCGCCCGGACTCCAGGCCCCGAAACTGCCGTCAGCCGAGGTATTCGCCAGGATGCGGGTGATGGCATCGCCGATCCGCGGGCCGACCGCGGCATCGCCGCGCAAGCCCGCGGCCAGCGCGACCTCGTCCAGATAGAGCAGCGGCAGCGCGCGGCTGGTCAGTTGCTCGGTGCAGCCGTGGGGATAGCGGTCGAGGGCGCGCAGGATGCCGGCAAGGTCGAGCCGCCCGGCGCGGCTGACCGAGACCAGGACCTCTCCGGTACCCGGCACCAGACCCTTGAGCAGATCCGCGGTCAGGCGCAGGTCGCCGCCGCCGGGAGCCAGTTCATGCCGGGTCGTGTTGAACTGGGCCGGGGCATTGTCACGGACCCCGAGGGTCAGACGCTTGGTCAGGGCCACACCGGTCGGTGTGGTAACGCGTACCACCAGCGTCTCATCACCGACGGCGAGCGCCTCCAGCGGGAAGCTGAGATCCTGACGGACGCCGGGGGCCAGATCGATGCGGTGACTGACCTGCGAGGCGGTCTTGAGCAGACCGCGTTCGGCGGTGATCTCGACCTCGGCGCTGGTGGCGGCCGTGGGCGCCGCGCCGGGCTGGGGAGCGGTCTGCGCCTCCACCAGGGTGAGTCCGAGCAGGAGGCGCGAGCGGTCTCCGGGCGCGAGGAAGCGCGGCAGACTGGCGCTCACCACCACCGGGTCGCGCACCAGGGCATCCGCCACGCCGTGACCGACGCCCGCGGCGGTCCAGGCCATGGCCATCAGCCGCACGGTGCCGTTGAAGTCCGGGATCGGGACCTGGACCAGGGCCTGACCCTGCGCATCCAGCCGCACCACGCCCGAGAAATAGGCCATCAATTCCTCGCTGGGCGGCGGTGCCAGCATGCGCATCCCGCCGCCGTCACCGCCGGAGCGCACCACGCCGGGGGCGCCTTGCATGCGGTCGATCAACTGACCGTAGAGATCGCGGAATTCCAGGCCCAGGCGGCGCTGGCCGAAGTACCAGGTGTCCGGTTCCGGCGGCTGGTAACCGGTGACATTGAGGATGCCCTGATCCACCGCGGCCAGGGTGACATAGGCCTCGGTACCGGGTTCGAGATGCGGGATCACGACGCGCACCGGCAGACTGCCGCGGGGGCGGATGCCGGGGTCGATGCCCAGGTCGACCCTCAGGCGGCGCTCCTGCGGATCGACCCCGGCCCAGGCCAGCCCGATGGCCCGACCCGGCATCCGCCGGGCGGCCAGGTCCATCGGCCGATAGACGGCCGCGGTCACATAGGCGCCGGGCCCCCAGTCGGCGGTGACCGGCAGTTCCAGAGTCGCACCCGCGGCCGGCACGGCCACCGCCTGCATGGCGATCAGACGGTCATCCACCACCATCACCAGCGCCAGACTGGGCTCGGCCGTCTTGCCCCGGGGTTCGAGATGCACCCGTGCCCGCTCGCCCACCCGATAGCTTGGTTTGTCCAGTGACAGTTTGATCTGATCCGGCGTATCGGCCGCGCGCGGCGCCACGTACCAGCCGGCCTCGAAGCCCAGGCTGGCGGGCAGCAGGCCAGCGGCGTCGATGCGCAGCCGGTAGGCACCCCAGGCCACCGGCGCCTCGATCCGCCCGGGGGCGTCCGCGTCCAGGGTCAGGGTACCGCTGGCCACCCGCTTGGTCCGCTCGACCGGCTCGTAGTCAAAGGCGCCGTCCGCGCCGCGATACCACTGGAAGTCCGATTCGATCCGCTCCAGGGTCCAGACCAGTGCACCGGCGGCCCGGCGCGTCCCGTCGGCATCCAGGGCGATGACCTCGAATCCGGCGGTACCGCCCTCCTCCACTTCCCCCTCGAACAGCGGGCGGACACCGATGCGCGCCTGGCCGTCCAGCACCGGCAGACTCAGGGTGCGCTCCACCGGCCGACCGCCCGCGTCCAGCACCCGCACCAGCAGGTCGGCGGTCAACAGCCGGCTGGTCGGGGTCAGTTCGGGCAGCAGAATCCGGATCTCGGCCGCGCCGGCCGCGTCCGTGGTCACGGGGTCGAGCGGTTGCTGGGCCGTCTCCGGCGCATCATCCACGAGACCGAAGCGGTAACCGGGATAGGCAGCGAGGCTTTCGGCCACCTTGACCAGGGTCTCGCCCTCGACCTTGAGTCCGGCGGCGGGAGCGCCGTACAGGAACCGCGCCTTGATCGGCAGGCTTGCCAGGGCGCGCGGGTCGAGCCCGGCACCGGGGGCGCTGAGCGCGAAATCCAGGCGCTCGGGCTGGAAGTCTTCCACTAAAAAGGTCGTCTGTGCCAGCGGCTCGCCCTTGGGGTCGGCATAGGCCAGGGCGCGCCAGGTGCCGCGCTGCGCGGACCCATTGAGGACCAGATCCGCCTGGTGACCGCCGAGGCCGCTGTCCGCGACCTGCATCCGCTCGCGCTCCACCCCATCGGGGCGGCGGATGACCAGCGTCAAGGGCACGCCAGGGGCGGCCCGCGCCTGCGGGTCGCGCACCAGGGCGGTCAGATGCACGGTCTCACCGGGGCGATAGACGCCGCGTTCGGCCGTCAGGAAAAGGTCCAGCGGCTTGGGGGCGGGGCGGCCCTCGACCCCACGGTCGGAGAGATCGAATGGATTGCGGGTCAGGTCCAGGAACCCATAGTCACCATCGGCCGCCTCGGCGGTCACCAGGACCGGCGCATTGCCGCCGCTGCCGCGCAGCAGGCCGGGTTCGAAGCGGGCATAACCGGCGCCGTCGGTGGCGGCCGTTCCCAGCACCTCGTTGTTGCGGGCGACGAGCCGCAGCTTCACCCCGGCGACCGGAGCCGCGCTGGAGAGTGACCGCACCAGAGTGTGCAGACCGTCGTTGCCGGTCAGGGTGGTCAGACCCAGGTCGGACACCACGAACCACTGGGTGGCGATGGACGACGAACACCCTTCCTCACACGCCTGACTTTGCCCGGGGGTCAGGAGTCGGGCGGGTTTAGCCGTCAGTGCGTAGACACCGGGTTTGAGATCAGGGACCAAGGCACCCACCGGGATGGCCGTGGTGACCTCCTGGTTCAACTGTCCCTGGACCTCGACGGTACCGGTCCAGATCTCGGCACCGCTCTGATCGGCAATCTGCTCGGACTGGTAAGGTTCAAGCTGCTTGAGGAAGGGGCCGTCCCCCAGCGCCGACGCGATGGAGCGGTCGCCGATGCGGTAGACCTTGGCGTCCAGCCGGTCGGCGTTCACCGAGACCACCGGGATCGCCGCTTCGCCGCCCTTGGGCAGCACATAGGCGCGGCCCGCGAAGCGCGCCGCGGGGGAACGGTCGCCGACTTTGATGTCCAGGTCGACGGTCTGCTGGAGCGTTTCACCCGTGGTCGCGGGCAGCCCCTGCCGCACCTGGACGGCATAACGCCCACCGTGGCTCACACCATCGACACAGATTTGCCGCTCCTCCACCTCCACCGCGAGGCCTTGGCCGTCCGGGACCTTCACGAAATCCGCCAGATTGGGCTTGCGCCGCTCCAGCGCCTCGGAGAATTCGATACAGACGCGCGGCGCGGCGCTCTCCGCGTCCACCCGATGATTGGTGATACGGAACCCGTGATCGGCGCGAAGCTTGTCCAGATCCTTGCGCACCGCCGGGTCCTCGCGCACGGCCAGAGCGGCGGTCAGGGCGCCCATGGCCGGCCGCCACTGCTCGCGCAGCTGGAAAGCGCGCCCCAGGGCCAGCAGCGACTGGACCCGCTGGGCCTCGTTCGTGGCCGTGAGATAGGCATTGACCGCCGCGGCACCGGCCTGCGCCTTGCGCTGTTGCCGCAGATTCCAGTCCTGCGGCTGCGCGGCACCCAGTGTCTCGGAGAGCCCGACCCAAAGTGCCGAGTCATCCGGTGCCAGGCGCACCGCCGCCGCGGCGAGACTCACCGCCGGCTCGCCGTTGCCCGACCCGCGGGCGGCGCGCAGGGCCGCGGTTAATTCGTTAAGGCCCTGATCCTTCAGCATTTTCAAGGCATCCGGTGCCATCAGACCGGTGAGACCCTGGGCCAGTTTACCGGCCGCGGCCAGCGCATCCGCCGGGAGGAAACCCAGATCGGCGGCGCGGCGCTCGGCCAGGCCGACGCCGGATCCATCCACCACTCGTCCGGAGATGGCGCCGACGAAGGTCCGCAGATCGCGAAACTGATCCTTGAGGAAACACCAGCGGGCCTTGGTGTTATAGGTGAAGGCGCGACAATTGGCCGTCGTGAGACACGCCGTCTCGCAGGCCGCCAGCTCCACGTCTTTGAGCACCTGGATATCGCGGCCGTAATAGTCCGCGTCCTCGATCACCAGCAACTGACGGGCGGGCGCCGGGGCCGCCAGGGTCCAGGCGGGCACCAGCATCGCCAACAACAGCCAGAGCGGGAATGACAGCGGGACACGCGGTGAGAACCTGAGGCCGGACATGAAACAACTCCTGTCGAGTGGTGAGCGCGCCCGGTCAGTATAGAACCTGACGCCCGCGCGGGCACGTGCGACCTGAACGAAAGAACCAAGGTCCCCGTCTGCGTCGTCGTCGGTGTCGGGAACGCTAGCGCCTTCGCCCGCCAGTTCAGCCACGTCGGCCACCGGGTCGACCTGCCCGCCCGCGGGCGGGCCAGCGGCCCGCGCTCCCGGGAAGTGCCACCGCAGTCTCCATCAGTGACCACCGGTCGTTAGAAATCGTGTTCGTTAGATGATGCTCACGAACCCAGGGCCGAATCCGGACTCCGGGTAATCAGCGGATCGCCCCCCCCTTCGTGGCACCCCGCCCGGGGGCACAATCGGCCTCTCACGAGGCGCCTGTCACAACAGCGCAACAGGTGACCCCCCCATGCCCGCCGGCGTCGCGCTCGAACTCGTAGAATGGCAACCGCGCCACGCCATAATCCTCGATTCGACGCAGCAAGGTGAATCCGCACCATCTCAACCAGCGGATATGCAGATCATTGCGGGCGTCGATGTAATTCCACAGGACGGGATAACGCTCGTGGAGCCGTGCAACCCAGCGTCGACTGTGGCGGATGAACGTGAAGGAATGATTGCGAAGGTCGTCCGCACCCAGGAACCAAATACGACCGACGCCTTCGATGCAGGCATCAGGGACGACCCCGAAGATGGCAAGCGGATGGCATCCATCACTGACCGTATAGCAGGGATCGGAGCAGGCGATGCCATTCGTGAGGACAGCCAGCGGCTCCTCCCCCGCCGCGGCCTCGATCTCGCGGAGATCTGCTTTGCGCAAGCGCCCGGCGAGCTGCTCCGCATGTCCGATGACTGCCGACATGATGACGATCATGAATCGCTTCCCGTCACTCTCAGGCCCATCCTGGGAGTGATTCGCGTTGAAAATACGTGATCACTGGGCACCGTTCGACAGATCTGCCGCCTGAACGACCCCGGTTATCCGCGCGGCATCGCCGGAGACTGAAACAACTCGAAAAATCGCGGCGGCTGCAGGAACGACTGGAGACCCCGGGTTCTGAGCGCTTCCAGTTGCCGCGCGTCGATGGTCAGCAGCGCAAATCGGGGCGCGGCGTCCGGTGGATGAAAACCAGAGATCGGTGCGAAAAACGCCGCGGGGGCGTAATTCTTGCGGCGTATCGCGGCTGCCGCCTCCCGGACATTGGCCCACAAGGCCAGCGTGTCCTTTGCCTGCGGCAGCGCCAGGTTGCGCTTCTCGGCCACGGCCTGAGCGGCAAAGATGGCCCAGAACGGGTCCTCGAAAGCAATGCCTCCCGTCTCGGTACTGATCGCGCGTGAACGCTGCGTCTCGGCATTGAAACCCAACAAGGTGTAGACCTCGCCGGCCGCGACCACCGGAGGTTGTGAGATCAAGTCCAGCACGGGTTTGTCCCCGGCGCGGAAATACCTGTCCGGCTGATAATGTCCGGCAATGATCTCCTGTAAGATCTCAATCAGAACAGTCGGCGCCATTGGCGTCTTTGGTACGATGGTAACGTCCTCCCCCCGCAGAAAATGCAACAACCGCATCCCCGACATGAACTGTTTGACCCAATCCGGACCCAACGTGAATGGCGTTTCAGGTGCCATCGTATTCTCCAGCAGTGACCACCGGTCGTTATCAATCGCGTTCCTCGGATGATGGTGATGGACCCGGTATCTAGGGGGGCGGACCGGTCCTGATACCACCCGCGGGTACATAATAGTAACCGCAGAACTGCGAATAATTGACCGCACCATAGTTGCGATCCGCGGTTTCCGGATTGGTGATCGGCTGCCCGGAGGCATCGCAATCGGTCGCTGCGGTATTGCCTGGCTTGTGACTCCAGCGGCCATTCCGATCCAGCCGGTACCAATGATAGTCCACCCCGGGATCGGCGACCAGGGCCACCGGATAATAACCAGGTCTTGGCGGCGGCGGGTTCGGCGCCGCAATCATGCCGTCACAGAGCGACGCGCGGCCGACCTCGGCGCAATCGACAGCGGCGGCGGGATGGCCACAACGCTGACCAGGCTGAGGTTTACCGGGAGGGTGTCCGTTAGGATCGTTCGCGGCATAGGCATAGCAATTGGTCGAGCCGACGATCGGCGGATTATTCCACCGACCGGGATCGTAGGCAGGGCTGTCGGAGCACGAGGCCGCAGTGCAGGTGACTGGCGCACTGCCGGCCGAACGACTCGGGCTGCTGGTACATCCGGGTATGCACATGATCTGGTTCTCCGAATCCGAACGATCACGTGCCCGACACGATGATCAAGAACACGATGATCCTCCCCTAAGCGGCCGGCAACCATTGCTCTAGGGACGCCAGCGTCGCGGCGTAAAGTTGTTCGGTTTTCTGCGCTTCGCGCATCCGGTGGTCGTTTAGAACATCACTGGCCCAAGAGAACAGGGGATCTTCGACAAAATGAGTGCCAAGCATGAATGTCAGGCCGACATAGAGCGCCACACCAGGCCCCGTAACAAAGCCGAAATCACCCGCGGCCAGACTGGCACGCTGTATCAACCGGCGCACGCCGTGCGTTTGCAGATAGTTGAATTTCTCAGGATAAAAAGCGTGCAGCGAAGCCATTAAATGCTGCGCGCAACGCTCAGGGCGGTCGGAGGCCGTCGGCAACCAATCGGCCACCGGCTCCCGTGGCACTTTCCGTAAGGCACCAAGCAAATACCGGTTATCCGGACCGGCGATGCGCTCAAGATAAGCCCGCGCCTCCTGATGGAGTCGATCGATCCGGATGGACTCATGTGCGAGCCGCGGGTCATGGAGAATCCGCTGCGCGAATGGCAACTGCGGGTCGCGATCGAAGTCACGGCAGAGCATCATCATGAGGTCGAGATACATCAGGACGCTACGTACGCTGGTGAAGCCGTGACCGGCAGCCCGTGTCATACCGTAAGAAATGGTTGCGCGCATACCCGCCTCACCCAGAATACGGGAATGAAGCGGGGCCTGCTCCTGGAGATGGCGCAGGGCGCGATCCTTGAAATTCCGTACCGCCGCCTGCTCGAAGGCGACTATCTGTGCCTGACGCATCATCAGCATTGTCGGTCCTCCTCATCCAGCGCACGACGGCACGCCCATCCATCGGCACCGCCGGAGCCCAGGTGCCGGCGGACATGGCACCAATCGACGACGACTCGTGTGAACCGCGGCGATTGGAGCACCCGGCTCAGACACGAGTGTAGGTGGGGGTTCGGCGCCGCACAAGAGGGCCCGCGTCGATGACCATTGCAGCGCTTGCCTCGCGGCGAATCGCGCGGCACCGCGCTGCCGCCCGCCAGGGGCTCGATCATCGTTCCGGCCACCGCGAAGCGGCGCGTGCGCGCGGCAGCGTCATCCTGGCGTTTCAAAGCGGCTGGAACGAGGATTGAGGCGCGCCGGAGTTGAAGGCCAGGGCGCCGCGGGCAACCCCGTCCCCCTTTCGTGGCACCTCGTCTGGGGGCACACTCAGCCCCTCACCAGTCGGCTGTCACAATTACGAAACGAACGGCTTTATCAAGCTGGACCCGGGCAGCAATGGGATCAACCCGCTCAATGAGCCGGTGACCTTGACGCTCGGCAGTTTCTCCGCCACCTTGCCCGCCGGTTCGTTCATTCTCCGGATGGCGATGCCTTCCTGTACAAGGGGCCGCTCGGCTCTCCGCGGCTCAGGTTGCGCATCGCCCCCGCGCCTGAGTCCGACCTCTACGGCTTTCGTTCCACCCTGGTGCGCGGCGATCGCGCGGCCACGACCCTGCAGCCGCAGGTGCAGTTGAAAATCGGCGATGACGAGGGTACGGTCACGCTTGATCTCGCGCGGGCCAGGTTCGGTAAAGGCAAGTTCGGCGGGGACTGGGTTTTTGGTGATCAGTAGCGGCACCAACCACGCCGTCGCCCCCCGCTCCCGTCGGCCTTGATCGTCCGCGTGCGGGCCAGCGGCCCGCGCTCCCAGGAAAACCACTATCAAAGCTGAAAGGAGCACCCCATGAAGGTCCCCGTCTGCGTCATCGTCGGTGCCGGCCCCGGCAACGGTGCCGCCTTCGCCCGTCAGTTCAGCCGCGCCGGCTACCGGGTCGCCCTGCTGGCCCGCGGGCGCGACAGTCTCGACGCATTGACCGCCGAGATCGCCGGCACCCGCGCCTATGCCTACGACGCCGCCAACCCGGCCGACGCCGAGCGGGTGTTCACCGCCATCCGCCAGGACTTGGGCGCACCCCAGACCCTCATCTACAATGCCTCCACCCGTGAGTTCCGCGACATCGACGCGACTACCCCGGACGCCTTCGAGCGCGCCTGGAAGGTCAACACCTACGGCTGCCTGCTCGCCGCCCAACAGGTGATTCCCGACATGCGCGCGGCCGGCCAGGGCAGCATCGTCATCATCGGTGCCACCGCGTCGCTCAAAGGCGCCGCTGGCTTCGTCGCCTTCGCCTCCGCCAAAGCCGCTCAGCGCAGCCTGGCGCAGTCACTCGCCCGCCAACTGGGTCCGCAGGGCATCCATGTGGCCTATGTAATCATCGATGCCGTGGTCGACATGCCCGCCTCCCGCGCCATGCTCCCGGACGCTCCGGACACCTTCTTCGCGCGCCCGGACGACATCGCCGAATCGGTCTTCTTCCTGGCCCGCCAACCACGCTCCGCCTGGACCTTCGAACTCGACCTGCGGCCCTTCGGCGAGCATTGGTAGACCTCCGTTGCATCGGTTGTTCCGGATTCCGACACTGCAACTCAAGGCGTTACGCGATGATTCAAAACCTGCGCTGGCTTCGCCACTACCTGAAAACACGGCTGATCGGTCAGGTACAGGCGCGCCTGAACCGTCCGCCCCAGACCGATGAACTGTTGTTCGTGGTCCCCGCGTCCTCGCGCGGCTGGATCCTGGATGGGATTTGCAAGGATCTCCAGCGGCAGTATCCCGCCCCGTCGCGCGTTTTCTACCAGGCCGATGGGGAACTCCTGCCCCCGGCCGGCGCCTATTTTTTCATCCATTATTTCATCGCCATCACCGCCCTGGCGCGGGACCCGGCGGTATGGCGCGCCCGTCGGCTGGTCTGGTACACCCACCCGAGCGACGAACTGATTACCGCCAACGAAGCCGAGATCATCTACGCGCTCAACCACCTGAGCCGGGTCATTTGCACCAACACCAGGGTTCAGGCCCAGTTGATCGCCCGCGGGGTGAGCGCCGAGCGGGTCACCACCCTGCTGGGGGCCGCCGACCCGGACCTGTTCAAGCCGCAGGCGCGGCCGGGTGCCGGACGCGTCTGTATCTGTACGGCCTACTATCCGCGCAAGAATCCGGAGTTGATGGCCGCGGTGATCCGCGCCATGCCCGACCTGCACTTCGTCCTGCTGGGGAAGGACTGGGAGCAATGGGAGGGCTTTGCGGCCCTGCGCACCTGTTCCAACTTCGAGTACCTGACGCTGCGCTACGCGGACTATCCGGCGCAGTACCGGCGCATGGACTGCTATCTGTCCACCTCGCTCCTGGAGGGCGGACCCATCCCCTTGGTCGAGACCATGATGTGCAATCTGGTCCCGGTGGTGAGCGACACCGGCTTTGCCGCCGATCTCATCCGCCACGGCGAGAACGGCTACATCTTCCCGGTGGATGCCGGTCCGGACCAGGTGGTCGCCCTGCTGCGGCAGGCCCTGGCGAACCGCTCCGACATCGCCGCCACCGTCGCCCACCTGACCTGGCAGGCCATGGCGCAGGCACTGGCGCGCGAGGTCGAGGCCGTTGGTCCTTGATCAAGTGCACCCGCAGCGATGTGCACCAGGCCGTGCAGGAAAACCCTTACTGTTTGGCATTCATGGCGATCATCAGCCTCTCCATCGATCGTCGCGATTCGCCCGGAGACCCCGCGTGCAACTCCTCAGGCTGGCAATGATCCCTCGCCGTATCGTCATGAATGCGCTGATGGGAACCGTCTGGTATTGACGGCTGCGGCGATGGCTGCGCACGCGAGCGAGCACGGGTACAGGCGAGCTGGTCGGTGCCCGATACGCCGGGCATGTGCTCGACAACTTCACCACCTACCAACGCCTGCTCCGCGGGCGACTCGATCACTTCGACGGTCTACGGGTACTGGAACTCGGGCCCGGCGAGCATCTCGGTGTGGGGCTGCTCTGTATGGCAGCCGGGGCGCGGGAAGTGCTTGCAATCGACGTATGCGACGAACTGCGCGCAAGGACCACGGCGATCACCGAAATGTACATGGCGCTGGCCGCGGTCTCGCCAATCCGGCGCAACCCCGTGTGATCAGGATCAGAACTGCCGCACTTTGATATTCAAAGTCTGAATGCGGTAGGCGATCTGGCGCGGGGTCATGTTGAGCAGGCGCGCGGCCTTGGCCTGCACCCAGCCGGCCTCTTCCAGAGCGGCGATGACCCGCTCGCGCTCGTCGAGGTCGGGGTCGTCCAAATCGACCTTGGGAACGGCCTCGGCGCCATCGGCGGCGCCGGGACGCAGGGTGGGGGTTGGTGACCCGCCTGCGGCGCCGTTCATGGAACGGCCGTCCCAGGTGCTCACGTCGAGCCCGGTGAGTTCGATCACGTCGCGGTCGATGGTGCCGTCCTCACTCATGACGGCCGCCCGCTCCATGCAGTTCTCCAGTTCGCGCACATTGCCTGGCCAGTCGTGGCGCATCAGGATGCGCAGGGCGCTGTCGGTGATCTGCAGGCCCCGTCCCTGCATGCGCGCGACCTTGGTGACCAGGAAGCGGGCCAGATCCGGCACGTCTTCGATGCGCTCGCGCAAGGCCGGCATGCGGATGGGCATGACGTTGAGTCGGTAATAGAGGTCCTCGCGGAACTCGCCGGCGCGCACCTCGGCCTCCAGGTCGCGGTTGGTGGCGGCGATGATGCGCACGTCGACCTTCATGGTGCGGCCCCCGCCGACCCGTTCGAACTCGCCCTCCTGCAAGACCCGCAGCAGTTTGGCCTGAAAGGCGGGGCTGATCTCGCCGATCTCATCAAGGAACAGGGTGCCGCCGTCGGCCTGCTCGAAGCGCCCCTTGCGCATGTTGACCGCGCCGGTGAAGGCGCCTTTCTCATGACCGAAAAGTTCGGACTCCAGCAGGTTGTCGGGCAAGGCCGCGCAGTTGAGCTTGACGAAAGCGCCGCGCGCGCGCGGTGAGTTGTAATGGATGGCGTTGGCGATCAGTTCCTTGCCGGTGCCGGACTCGCCGCGAATCAGCACGGTGGTGGTCCACTTGGCGACCTGACGCACCTGATCGAAGACGATGCGCATGGGCTGGGTGCGGCCGATGATGCTGTCGAATCCGTGTGCGCCCTTGACCTCGCGGCGCAGCTTGTCGCGTTCCTCGCGCAGCGCCGCCTGATCGGCCTCGACCTTGCGGGCCAGGCGGATGGCCTGACCGATCAGATTGGCGACCATCTCCAGGAAGCGGGCACGCTGATCCAGCAGGTCGTCGACCACCGGCGGCTGCGCGGCAAAAACGCCGACCGCCCGCCCCTCGCCGATGCGGATGGGCACGCCGATGAACGGCAGGTCGGGCCGGTAGAGGTTGAGCCGGTCCAGGAACCGCGGCTCATCGCCGACCCGCGGCAGCACGCACGACTGGTTCTGCTCCAGGATGCGCCCGATGACGCCTTCACCTGGACGATAGGTCACTGATTCAAAGGGATCGGCGTCATCACTGTTGTGCAGGGCGCTGATCATCAGGTCGCCGCTCTCTTCGTCGAGCAGACTGACCAGGCCATAGCACAGCCGGCCGCGGTCATGCAGCACCCGCAGCACCTCGCGCAGGGTCTGTCGCAGGTCGAGCGAGCGGCTCAGGACGCTGCTGACCTCGTAAAGCGCATCTAACTGGGCATCGAGCAGGTCCAGTCGGGCGGCGTCCGCGGCGTCGACTGAATCCAGGGGGTCAGGGTTCATTAGCTAAGTGGCGAGTGGATAGTGGATAGTGGATAGTGGATAGTGGCGAGCGAAACGGGGGCTGGCGGTCTTGGTCCTTGGTCGTTGGTCCTTGGTCCTTGGTCCGCGCAGCGGACCCTAAGTTACTGGTCCGCCGGTACGGCGCTCAGGGTCAGGTGAATACGGCAACCGTCCTGATAGTCCGGGTCGACCTCGATATAGCCGCCATGGGCATTGACGATCTCCTGCGCCATGGGCAGCCCCATCCCGGCCCGGCCACGCCGGTTGCGCCAACCGATATAGAAGGGCTCGAAGACCCGAAAGCGATCCTCGAAGGGGATACCGCGACCGTTATCCTGGACGGCGACCTCCACGGCGCCATCGACGCTGCGGGTTGCCAGCAACAGATCGCGTTGCGGACGGCCGGACTCATTCAACGCCTGAATCGCATTATCAATCAGATGCTTGAATAGCGAGCGCAGGGAATCTTTGTGGCCGGGCAGTTCCGGCAGCAGATGTGAGGGCCGCCAATCCACCACGATGCCGGCCGCGAGCAGGCGATCAGTCTCCAATTCCAGCACCTGGCGCAGCAGTTCGTTGACGTTGACCATGACACCCGGCTCGCGCGGTCCCTCGGGTAAGGCGGACTTCAGGGTGTCCAGCGCTTTGGTGCCGGACCGGCTGATATCCTCCAGCATCTCAGCCAGTGTCTCCAAGCTCGCGCTGCCGCTGCGGGCCAGGGCCGCGGCCGCTTGGATGACGTTCATCGGCGCCTGAATCTGGTAGATGGACGCGGCCATGGTCTCATGCAAGCTGTGCGTCAACTGCTGTTCGGCCAGGCGGGCGCGCAGGTTCTCCAGGTGGGCACGCTCGATCTCCCGACGCCGTGCGGTCACCTCGTTGGCCAGCAGCAGCATGCGCCGCTCGCCCTTTTTCTGCCGCCCGAAGAACCCGCGGGCACTCGGGTCCAACTCGTCCGCCGGGGTCCCCGAGCAGGAGAACCAGCGGGGACCGCTCGATCCCGGCGCCGCGATGCTGATCTCCAGGTCCTTGAACGCGCGTCCGCTCAGACACTCGACCAACGGGTCCAGACCGACTTGCTCGCATAGGGCGGCGCTGAATGCCTGCGCCGGCTCGCGGCCGGCCAGTTCACCGGAGAGCTTCTTGCACGCCTGATTATCCAGCAGCACCCGCCCCTCGGCATCGAGCAGCACCACCACCACCGGGGCGGCATCCAGCACGGTCTCGATGCGCATCTTCTGGCGGCGCAGTTCGCCCTCCAGTTCGTGCACCTTGGTCACGTCCCGGTGCATCCCCAGGAAATATTTGAGTCCGCCGCCCTGATCCAACACCGGTGCGATGGTCAGCTCGGCCAGGTAGTCCCCGCCCTGCCGGGTGCGGTTCACCAGGGTGCCGGTCCAGGTCTGCTTGCCCTGGATGGTCCGCCACAGATGCTGATAGATGTTCGCCGGCGTCGCCTTGTTGGAGAGGATCGACTCGTTCTCACCGATCACCTCCTCGCGGGTGTAGCCGGTCAGGAGTTCGAAGGCCCGGTTGACGTAGAGGATGTGCGCCCGCGCGTCGGTGATCGAAATCGCCGACGGGGCCTGTTCTACGGCCTCGAAAAAGAGCCGTGGCGGCAGCGGATCGGCCGCGTTCCCGGCCATCAGGGTCAACGCCTCGATGATCTCTCCCGGCGTGCCCGCCGGGGGCGAGGCGAGGAACTCACCCAGAGCATTCACAACGACGTGCTCCGCGGACTCCAGGTTTGGTCGAGCCGACACGGCGATCTCCAGTCAGGGTGATGAGGTCTGTTGGTTGGGTTGCACTGCACGAAGCATACCCGAGCGGCGCCGTCCGACCATAACCGAACCGCAGGTCGGTTCGCGGCCGCTCGGCACCAATGCCGCGAGTCCCCGAGCGCATCGCGCCGCGCGCCGCGCGCCTTGTCGATCTTACGACAATTCCGCCGTCACGCCGCGATCGGGTTGTCGTGTCGACCACAGCTTGGGGTCGGCTCGGGTCGCCGTACCGCCTGGACGCCCCCGGCTTCCCGCCGCCGTCGCAACGCTAAAGCCCTGATCCTTGGTGCGGTCTGTACGAGAATCGCATGCGTGCCGGGGCGCATCGCTGAACTGCCGCCGCGGCCCCCGCTATTCTGGCATCGCGATTGCATTTAGACTCTTAAGCTAAGTATGACGGTGGATTCGGGAATGGGCGAGTACCTGCTGCTGATCTTAGGGACCGCGCTGGTCAACAATGTGTTGCTCGTGAAGTTTCTCGGGCTCTGTTCCTTCATGGGTGTTTCGAACAAGATCGACTCCGCGCTTGGCATGGGACTGGCCACGACCTTCGTCCTCACCATGGCCACGCTGGCGGGGTGGTTGCTGGACCATTGGTTACTGGAGCCCCTTCAAATCGGTTACTTGCGTATTCTGACCTTTATTCTGGTGATCGCCGCGGTGGTGACCTTCACCGAAATGGTCATCCGCAAGGTCTCGCCCGCCTTATACCAGGTTCTCGGAATCTACCTGCCGCTGATCACCACCAACTGCGCTGTGCTCGGCATCGCCTTGTTGACATCCCAGGAGGGGCAAGGATTGTTCCAGAGTGTTGTGTACGGGTTTGGCTCGGCCCTGGGCTTCACCCTGGTTATGGTTCTCTTTGCCGGGCTGCGCGAGCGTCTGGCCTTAGCCCAGGTCCCCGCGGCCTTCGCGGGGTTGCCAATCGCCTTTATCGTCGCGGGTCTGTTGTCCCTCGGGTTCATGGGCTTCGCGGGTCTGGCGTGACCAACATGGCCGCCGCCTGATCGCGGACGGCTCCGGAGAAACGCAATCGTGATCATCGCCATTGGCAGTATCGCCCTGCTCGGCCTCGCCTTGGGTGGCTTGCTCGGCCTTGCCTCCCGCTACCTGCGGGTCGAGGGGAATCCACTCACCGAGAAAGTCGCCGCCCTGTTACCCGGCTCCCAATGCGGCCAATGCGGCTACCCCGGCTGCGGCCCGGCCGCTGAGGCGATCGCCAGCGGGACAGCCGCCGTTACCATCTGCGTCCCCGGCGGTCGGGCGGTGGTCGAGGAACTCGCCAGTCTGCTCGGACAAGCGGTCAACCTGGCGGGCGTCGCCGAGCAGGCCCCGACCGTCGCGCACATCAACGAGAACCTGTGCATCGGGTGCTGCAAGTGCTTCAAACGCTGCCCCTCGGACGCCATCATGGGGGCGAACAACATGATCCACAGTGTCTTCGCCGACGCCTGTATCGGCTGCGGCAAGTGCTTCGAGGTCTGCCCCACCGAGTGCATCGAAATGCGGCCGGTGGCGCCGACCATGCAGACCTGGTTCTGGCCCAATCCGGCCCAGCTAAGCGCCTGATCTGAATGAGCTAATAAGATGAAACTCTTCAACATCCGCGGCGGCGTTCACCCGGAAGACCGCAAACACCTGGCGGCCGACCAGGCCATCGAAGACCTGCCCCTGGCGCCCCTGCTGCATGTTCCCTTGCAGCAGCATATCGGCAACGCGGCCACACCCGCCGTGCGCCGCGGTCAGCAGGTGGCCAAGGGTGAGCTGTTGGGCACCGGCCAGGGACCCATCTCCGCCCCGGTGCACGCCCCGACCTCCGGGCGCGTCATGGGGATCGGCAGCTTCCCGGCGCACCATGTCTCCGGCCTCTCGGTACGGACCATCACCCTGCAACCCGATGGCAAAGATCAGTGGCTGGAGGGCATCGAAGGCGTGCCCGACCCCTTCGCCCTGGACCCCGATGAGATCGCGGCCCGGGTCGCCGCGGCGGGCATCGTCGGGATGGGCGGCGCCACCTTCCCCTCGGCGGTCAAGCTCAATTTGCGCAAAAAATACCGGCTCCACACCCTGGTCATCAACGGCGCCGAATGCGAGCCCTATCTGACCTGCGACGACCGGCTGATGCGCGAGCACACCGCGCAGGTCCTCGACGGCGCCCGCATCATGGCCCATGCCTTGGGGGTGACGCAGATCATCATCGCCATCGAGAACAACAAGCCCCAGGCCCAGGCGGCGATGACCCAGGCGGCGGCGGACGTCCCCGCGGTGCGCGTGGCCGGCCTGCCCATGCGCTACCCCATGGGTTCGGAAAAACATCTGGTGCAGACCCTCACCGGCCGCGAGACCCCGGCCCGTGGGCTCACCGCCGACATCGGCGTGGTGGTCCACAACCCGGCCACCGCCTTCGCGGTCCACCAGGCGCTGCGCCTGGGCTGGCCGCTGGTGTCGCGCCTGGTCACCGTCAGCGGCGGTGCCATCACCCGGCCGCGCAACCTGCGCGTCCCCCTGGGGACACCGGTGCAGCAGCTGATCGACTATTGCGGCGGCTTCCGGGAGGAACCCACGCGCCTGATCAGCGGCGGACCCATGATGGGCAATCCACTGCCCGGCACCCGGGTGCCGATCGTCAAGGGCAGCAACGGGGTACTGGCCCTGACCGCCGAGGAGGTCAATGCGCAGGCGGCGGCCCCCTGTATCCGCTGTGCCAACTGTGTCGCCGCCTGTCCCTGCGGTCTGTTGCCGCTGCAGATGGCCGCCCATGCCCGCGCCGGGGATCTCGACGGCACGGTGCGCCTGGGGCTGATGGACTGCATCGGCTGCGGGTCCTGTTCCTATGTTTGCCCCGCTCACATCCCGTTGGTTCAGTTCTTCAACTACGCGAAAGGCGAGATGGCCGCCCGCGGACGCGCCAAGCAAAAGCAGGCCGAGACCAAACGCCTGATCGAGCAGCGCACCGCGCGCATCGAGGCGATCCAGCAGGCGAAACGCGAGGCCATGGCCGCGCGCAAACGGGAAACCGCCGGCAAGCCGCCGACCCAGACACCGGCGGACCGCCGGGCCGAGGCCTGAGATGTATAGCGACACCCCGATCGCGGGACCCTACGCCCATGAACGGACCAGCGTCTCGCGCATCATGGTGCTGGTGGTCCTCGCCCTGCTGCCCGCCACCCTGTTCAGCCTGTGGCAGTTCGGCTGGCCGGCGATCTTCCTGTTCCTGATCACGGTCGGCACCTGTCTGATCGCGGAAGCCGCCTGTCTGCGGGCGGCGGAGAAGCCGCTGCGGCCCAGTCTGCTGGACGGCTCGGCCCTGCTCACCGGCTGGCTCCTGGCCATGAGTCTGCCGCCCTGGGCACCCTGGTGGATCGGCGTCCTGGGCGGACTGATCGCCATCGTGGTCGCCAAACAGGTGTTCGGCGGCATCGGCCAGAACCTGTTCAATCCGGCGATGGTCGCGCGGGTGGCGCTGCTGATCTCCTTTCCGGCCGAGCTGACCCGATATGTCGCCCCGGCACCGCTGTTCTCGCCGCAGGCCCCCGGATTCGTCGATGGCCTGGGCATCACCTTCGGCCTGAACGGGCCCGACATGGTGACCGGGGCGACACTGCTCGGCCAGGTCCGGACCGAACTCGGCCAGGGTCATACCCTCCCCGACATCCTGCCGGGCATCTATCAACCCTGGTCCGACGCGGTCGGCACCCTGGCCGGGAGCATGGGCGAAACCTCCGCCCTGCTGCTCCTGCTCGGCGGGCTCTTCCTGCTCTCGCAGCGGGTCATCACCTGGCATATCCCGGTCGCCACCATCGCCACGCTGGCCCTGGCCGCGACCCTGATGAACCTGTATGACCCGGCCCACTACCCCGACGCGCTCTATCATCTGGTCGGCGGGGCCACGCTGCTCGCGGCCTTCTTCATCGCCACCGATCCGGTAACTTCGCCGATCTCGCCGCGTGGGCAGTTGATCTTCGGGGCGGGACTGGGCGTGCTGATCTACAGCATCCGCACCTGGGCCGCGTATCCGGAGGGGGTGGCCTTCGCGATCCTTCTGATGAATACCTGTACCCCCCTGATCGATCACTACGTTCGACCGCGTGTCTACGGACGCGACCGCAAGGGCGCCCCGATCGAATACGCCGACGATGCCGACGCCGAGGTGACCCGATGAGCACCGCAGTCCAGGCCAGCCTGCCGCGCGGCATTCTTTACCAGGCCCTGTTACTGGGCGGATTCACTCTGCTGGCCGCTGCCCTGCTCGCGGTGGCCGACCGGGTGACCCGCGAGCCCATTGCCCTGCGTCACGCCGAAGACCTCAACGCCTCGCTCAGTCAGGTGATTCCGGCGGCCATTCACGACAACGACCTGGCGGCCGCCCCGCTTACGTTGACCGACGCGGCCGGCGCCCCGGTCCTGGTCTACCGCGCGCTGCGCGAGGGCCAGGTCACCGGGGTGGCCTACCAGGTGATCGGCAACGGCTACGCGGGCGAGATCACCCTGATCCTGGCCCTGGATGCCCAAGGCCAGGTGCTCGGCACCCGGGTCCTCGCCCACAAGGAGACTCCAGGGCTGGGCGACAAGATCGAGGCCGCCAAGAACGACTGGATTCTGGCCTTCAAGGGTCGCTCTCTGGGCGACCCGCCGGCTGAAGGCTGGGGTGTCAAGAAGGATGGCGGCACTTTCGATCAGTTCAGCGGGGCCACCATCACCCCGCGGGCGGTGGTGCGCGCCATCAAGGGCGGACTCGAATTCTTTGCCGCGAATCAAACAGACCTGTTGGCGCCGCCCCGGTAAAGGTTATGTAGCGTTAGCACCTGATATCCAGACAGACCTTCGTGTAGGGGCGGGTTTGAAACCCGCCCCTACGTCCGGTTATCCCGTCCGAAGGTTATATGCGTCCTTTGCCCCATGCAGTTGCAAACCGGATCTGATCGATACCAAATCAGGAGTCTCCCATGACCGATGCCGCCAAACCGCAACCCGCCACCGACTGGGGTCGCATCACCCGTGACGGCCTGTGGGGAAACAACGTCATCCTGGCCCAGGCGTTGGCCCTGTGCCCGACCCTGGCGGTGACCAGTACCGCAACCAATGGACTGGGCATGGGGCTTGCCACCACCGCCGTGCTGGTGCTGTCCAACCTGTTGGTGTCTCTGCTGCGCGGGGTCATCACGCCCGAGGTTCGCATCCCCGTCTATATCGTGCTGATCGCCACCCTGGTCACCCTGGTGGACCTGGGTCTCAATGCCTATGCGCATGAACTGCACAAGGTTCTCGGGCTCTTCATTGCCCTGATCGTGGTCAACTGCGCCATCCTGGGGCGCGCCGAGTCGTTCGCCTCGAAGAATCCAGCCGCCGCCTCCGCCCTTGACGGGCTCGCCATCGGGCTTGGGTTCACCCTGGTCCTGGTGGTCCTGGGCGGAGTGCGCGAGGTGATCGGCAGCGGCACCCTGTTCGCCGGCGCCGCGCAATTGCTTGGACCCTCGTTCGGCTTTCTGGAACTGCACCTGATTCCGGACTATCGGGGCTTCCTGCTCGCCATCCTGCCCCCAGGCGGCTTCCTGGCCTTGGGCTTCCTGCTCGCCGGCAAGCGCCTGATCGATGCGCGGGCCGCCGCGAATCGCCGACGGCAAGCGAGCACGCAGCCGGTCCTGAGCTGATCTCGCAACAGTGGAGTGGAGTTCAATTTATGCACGTTGGCATCGCGTACGCGGACAAATTCAAACAGACCTGGCTCAAGCTGGATATGCCGGACGGCAGCACCGTGCGCGATGCCATCCTGCGTTCCGGCCTACTCAATCAATTTCCGGAGATCGATCTCGACCGCAATCAAGTCGGCATCTTCGGCAAGATCACCCGCCTGGACGCTCAGCTTGCCGACGGCAACCGGGTCGAGATCTACCGCCCCATCATTGCCGACCCCGAGACTGTGGAGCGTCGCGACCGCGATTGATAAGGCTTCCAACGCGATAACCGCATGTCGGGGGCGGGTTTCAAACCCGCCCCGACGCAAGGCCATGTGTCACGCTTCGCCCTGCGCTTTGCACCGCGAGCGTCGGTAGCAAAAAAGACACTCGACATTCATCGGTTTCTCTGCTATACGCCCCTGTATACAGATTGCGCGCGGAAACCGTTGATATGACACCGGACCCCGACGACCGCTTTTGCGTGAGCCCCATCGCCCGATGGGAAAGCTAGCCAAGCACCGCTTACCGAGCCCGGCGGAACCAGCACCCGAACCAGCCCGCCAATGCTGGCTGCTGCGTCACCTGGATGGCTCCGTTGCCGAGCATTCATTCACCCCGCCCGCGACCTTCGATGAAGTTCGCGGCTGGTACCCCGACGCCCTGAGCATCGAACCCGAGCAGCCGGCGGTGCCGTTCTCAGATCCGGACCTGCTGCCGGATGCGACGCTCAGGCCCGCAACGCCCGTCACCTGCGGCACCTGCGCCCATTGGGTGCGGGACCCGATCGGCGACGGCGCCGGACTCGGCGTCTGCCTGGCGGATGCGCCGACAAGCCGCGAGCCGGGTTCGTTGTGGCCAGCGATAAAACTCTACTGTCGGTACCATAGCGCTTCAAACAGCCGTTGAACGGCGTGCCCGCTCGACGGCCTGAATGATCGTTTCGGCCGCAAGAACACCGGAGGTTGAGGCTTTAGCGTGAAAGTCGCGCAGCGACCCCGTGGGAGCGGCGTCCCGCCGCGATGGGACCCGGCGCGCAGCCGCGGCGTTCGCGCTCACCGCGGCACCGCATCGCGGCGGGACGCCGCTCCCACGGGGACCATTCATCGTCCGGTCACCTTCAGTCGTAAGTTTTGTCATCGAACATGGCGCAATAGGCGTCCTTATTCGACACGCAGGCCGATGGGCATGACACACCGATGCTCAGCAAATTTTCCCACGCCTTACCGGTGAAATCCAATAGCTTATTGATGGTTGCATCATTGAGTCTCGGGAATGCGCGTTCCACTTCAGTATAATTGATCTCCATATCCGGAATCTCGTTTCTCAGTTTTTTCAACACGATTCCTTGCAGCAATACCGCAAGCGTGATGCATGACTTATTGAACGTCTTCTTGGTGTAGCCCTTGGTTGACAGATAGCGCTTCAACTGGTCCGGAACCGCGCGATCGATCTCGGACGCCAGCTCAAAAGCGAACCAGTTGAACTTCGTCTTCTCTTCGGGACTCCCGTAGAAATGAGAGGGTTCAATTGTTGAATAATCGGTGTTACGGTTTGCCATTTTTTCCGATTGCATAAAGTTTAGAGGGGCCTTGATCAACGTTCCTGCCAGTGTCCGAGCGTCGCGAACTGGAGGCTTCCCCGCGAAAGTCCGGCCGGGACCTTGTGGGAGCGGCGTCCCGCCGCGAGGCGGCGCCGCGGTAATCTCTAACGTTCCGGCCACGCGCCCGGCCCCGTCGCGGCGGGACGCCGCTCCCACGGCCCTCAAGCCGCCGCCCGGCTCCCGACATCCCTCAAGACATCGATTAGCACCCGTGCATCCTCCATCGAAAAGACGCCGGCCACACCCTGATCGTCCAAGTCGGTAAAGGGGCTCTCGTAAAGCCGCTTCGGGTTCATGACTCCGTGCTCGGTGAGGTGATTCAGGATCAAATCGATGAACTCGATCTGATTGGCGGTCAGGGTCCGTCCATGCATGAAACCCGCCAGAGCGCCCTTGGCCGCCTCGCGCTCCAGGCCCACCAGTGAGCGGATGAATAGGCCGATGCCGCCTTCACCGCGGATGCGATCCAGGTCCTCATCGCCCGCGATCCCCTCATGGACGAAGATGCGCTCCAGTTCGGTGAGATCCAAGGGCGTGAGCTGCTCATTGCGCCGCAGCTTGATGATGGCAATATGATCCCCATGCTGAGTCAGGAATTGTCTCGCCTTCATCAGGAATCGGGACTTGTCGGTGCCGTAGCCGACGTGCGGATAGGACACGGCAACCGCCGGACCGATCTCGTCCTCGAAGTCGCTGTAGACAATCGTGCGCTCCTGCGGCTCGATCAGTTTAACCAGGTCGCGCAGCCGGCGCCGCAGGTGCTCCAGCAGCGCCGCTGTAATGTCCTGCCAATAGTCATCGGTCTGTACCTCGGCAATGAACGCCAACTGCGCCTTCACCATGGGCACATTGCCAAGCGCTTCGAGCTGAGCCGCAATCCCCCGGATACGCATCTGCAGGCTGTCGAAGCCGCGCTCCGCACGCAGCACGGCGAGTTGCGTCATCAGCACGAGCAGATCGAACTCTTTGGCCGCCAGGTCGTCATCCACCAAGGCGCTCGGCAGTCCGGCCAGATGCTCGGCCAGCTCGGCGCGCGCCTCGCGCGGCAGCCGGTCCCAAACCATCTTGTCCTGGTATTTCTCGACGAATCGGCGCTTGGGCCGGACAATGAAGTTATCGAGGGTCATGCCGGCGACCTCATCGAACAGCCGGGCGGCCAAGCCGGCGCGCAGATCCATCATCCCGTCGGCAGCGGCTCCACTCGAGCGGTCCGCGTCCTGGATCGCGCCGATCAGCCGCAGCCGCGTCTTGAACAGCCGCGCTCCCAGGGAGTCGCCGGGCGCCCCGTCAGTGAGGTCCGGGTTCTGGTTGAAGAACTCGAAATTCTGACAAAAGTCGAAGACCAGGAAGTGGTCCTTGTGCAGACCGGGGCCGAAGAGGTCCGGACATAGCCGCGTACCCCGCCCCATCATCTGCCAGAACTTCGTCTTCGAGCGCACGATCTTGAAAAAGACCAGATTCACCGCCTCGGGCACGTCGATGCCGGTGTCGAGCATGTCCACCGAGATGGCGATATGGGGCGCCTTATCCCTGGTCGAAAAAGCGTCGATCAGCGACTGGGCATACTCGGTCTTGTTGTCGATGACCCGCGCGAAGTGCCCCTTGAGATGCTTGTAGTTGGCGTCGAAACGCTCGCTGATGAACGCGGCATGGTCGTGGTTCTTGGCGAAAATGATCGTCTTGCCCAAGCGGTCCCCGCCTTCGACCTTGAGCCCATGCGTCATCAGATGCGCCAGCACCTTGTCGACGGTATCGGTATTGAACAGCCACTTGTTCAGCGCCGAGGCATCCACCCGATCGGGCACGCTTCCGTCCTCCGACCACTCCAGCGCATCCCACTGCTCCTTCTCCTCGTCTGACAGGTCCTCGTAGCGGATGCCCTCGCGCTGAAACTTGAGCGGCACCGAAACCGCCCGCGCCGGGACCAGGAAACCGTCGGCCACCGCATCCGTCAGGTCGTAGGCATCCGTGGGCACACCCCGCTCCAATTCGAACAGCGAATAGGTGTCGCGATCGATCTCGTCGCGGGGAGTAGCGGTGAGCCCGACCAGATAGCTGTCGAAATAGTCGAAGATCGACCGGTATTTGCGGTAGACGGAACGATGTGCTTCGTCGATCACGATCAGATCGAAATGCCCGACCCCGAAGCGGCGGGTGCCGTTCTTCATCGCATCGATCAGGCCGACCATGGTCGGGTAGGTCGCGACATAGACCCGCCCCTCGGTGTCCTTATCGGTCACCAGATTCACCGGCGCCACATGAGGCAGATGGGCCTTGAACGCCGCGACGGCCTGATTCACCAGCGCCACGCGGTCCGCCAGGAACAGCACGCGCTTCACCCAGCCGGCGCGCATGAGCTGATCGATGAGTGCGATCACGGTCCGGGTCTTCCCCGCCCCAGTCGCCATGACCAACAGCACCTTACGCAAGTAGTCCAGCTCGAAAGCGTCATCGGTGCGGCGGATGCCGCGGACCTGATAGAAGCGCTCAACGATGGCCGTATCGATCGCGACCGCGGCGAGCGACTTGCGGGATGTGCGACGCTGAATCAGCAGCTCCAGCTCGGCCTTCTTGAGAAACCCCGAGATCGGACGGGGCGGGTGACTGGCGTCATCCCAAATCCAGTGTTCATAGCCGTTGGTATAGAAGATGATGGGCCGTTGGCCATACATGATTTCCATACAGTCTGCATAGAGCTTGGCCTGCTGCTGACCCGCCCGCGCATCGCGCTTGGTACGTTTGACCTCGATGATCGCCAGCGGCCTACCGTCATCGCCCCAGAGTACATAGTCGACGTATCCCTCGCCCGTACTGTTCGGCATCCCGGTCACCAAAAACTCCCGGTCTCGTGGCTGATCCAGTGACCAGCCGGCCTCCTGAAGCAGCAAATCGACGAATGCATCGCGCGTCTCGGTCTCGTTGTAGTCGTGATCGTCCGGAATTGCCTGATTGGCCTTTTTGGTCGCGGCGATCTCGGCGCGCAGGCGCTTGATCTGCGCATCCAGGTCGTCGCGCTCTTGTCGGGTCTGGAGACGCGCGGCATCCAATGACGCCTGCGCCTTGGCCTGCTTTTCGAAATCCTCGACGATGGACTGCAAGCCGGCAAGCGTCTTCGCCTCGACCAGTTGCGTCTTGGGCAGCGCCTCGGCGGAAAATTGAATGCCGGATTGTGGCTTGACTCCCTTGGCGTAGGTATGAACCAACCAATAGGAAAAGTGGAACAGTTCCCGCAGGGCCACGGTCGCGGTATTCTCCGACACGGCACGACTATCGTGCACCGCCCGGTTGCCGAAATCCTTGATCAGCCGCGCCTTGGTCACCAGCGCATTGCCAACAAGAGCGCGAAAGGTACCTTCATGGATCAGCGCGGCCAGCGTATCGTCGTAGGGACTATGCAGAGTCTCGTCATGCTGGTACATCCATTTGACTGCCGTTTCCAGCGCGAGTCGGGTATAGAAGCAGGGAACCGCGTGGATCGGACAGCGCCAGCACCTCGGCCCGCTGCGCGTGCTCGTAGACGGGCGTGAATTCGGACTTGAGGAAGGCGAACTGGCTCATACGTCATCCGTATCGAGTGGCTATTGCGGCGATTCTATTCGAAGCGGACGCGCCGCGCGATCAGCCCGGTAACCCGGCATCCTAGCTGTTCTCGTTCCCACGCTCCAGCGTGGGAATGCAGTCCGGCCGCTCCAGCGGCCCGTATGCATCGCGCCTCGACGCTGGAGCGTGCGAGCCGGAGCACATAGGCAAGCTATCAGAATCATGAGTCGGCGATCTTGGCCCTACACCGCCTCGCGCAAGTGCATGTCCACATGGATGTCGGCGAAGGGACAGACGATGCCGCCGCGTTCCGTACGTTCCACCAGACCCAAATCCACGAGGGCGGAAACGTCTTCATGGACGCGCTTCAAGTCGCGAGCGGCTCGGCGCGCCAACTCGCGCTCCGACAGCTCCTCCGTCCCCTGCAGGAGGCGCAGCAAGGCCCATCGGCGCTCGGTCAACTTGCCGAAGAAAGCGCCAGGGGTCTCGAAGTTAAGGGTTTCGCCCCGGTAAGCCATCGCACCGAATGCCTCTCGCGCAACAACGCGCAGGGCACCCTGCCAATCGGCATTGACGGTGATGGTCAGTGTTCGCTCTGCCATGTCTCCACCTCCCGGATGAAGTCGTCGATCAGTCGATCGACATCGACAAATGTATAGGGCGATTGCCGGTCGCCGCGATGCATGTGATCGCCCTTGCCGCGCTCGTATGGCACCTCATCTAAGCATCTCGAAGAAACCCTGCAACCACCGACGCCGGGAGGTAAAGGCCGTTCGCGAGCCAGATACCGTCCGGGAACAGGCGCCACAGCAGGTCCGGCCGCCCAACAGCGATGAAATCGGACAGGACGCAGGTATCCGCGCTCGCGCTGGTCCTAGTGAAGGGCATCGACCGGGGTGTCCTTTTCCCAGTCCGAGACCAGGTCGCGGATGGCCTTGCGGTCTCTGCCAAGGACCTCGCCCAGGAACGTCAACGATGCCTCGTCCCGCTCCCACGCGACCCGGGCCAACGCCTCGGTGCGGCGCCCGCAGGCCAGCGGTTCCTGAATGGGATCGGGCTCCTGTTTGTCCCAGCCGCGCGCCTTGCAGATCGACCACAGCAGGTTGCCGGCGGCCTTGTCCAGATGGCCCGCCTGGGTCAGCCGGGTGAGCATCCCAGTGAAGGACACCCGGAACAGCCGCTTCAGTCGGATGACATCGGTCGGGGTAATGCGTTCCGACCGACCCACATGCTGACGCAGTGCGGCGTCCGGCACCAGAAAGGTACCGGCGAAGGTGTTCGCGAGCTTTTCCTCCGGCGAGGCGCCCTTGCCGCGGGTGCGGTAGCCCTCGCCGAGCTCCCGGTAGACGCTGCGATGAAAGATCAGGTGCGCATACTCGTGCAGCACACAAAAGGTCTGGTGCTCAATGGACAGCGCGTGGTGGGTGTTGACGAAGATGCCGGCGCCCAGTGACTCGCTGAAGGCCGAAAACCCCGACAAGAGGTTTCCGTCCTGGGGCTCCAACTCGAAAGGGATGACCCTGACATCGATGCTCTCCAGCAGTGCCACCGGATCGCTCAGGGGCGCCCGGTCCCCGACACCGAGCCGGCCCCGCTCCTCCAAGGCCACGGCACGGGCGATGTCCAACTCTCGCGGCCCAGCCTTCGATAGGGGCTCAGTCGGCGGCAGCCCGCAGCCGCAGTCGAGGCCGGCCGCGGTCTCCAGGTCGGCGATGGCAGCCAGCCGGTCCAGCAGGCGCTGCTTCAGGGCAGGAGCGAGTGCCTGCGGGTCGTCTGCACGGAAGGCGATCGACGCGCCCTCCGACTCCCGCAGGTCGTAAAAGTAAGTAACCGGCCGGCCATACAGGTTGGCCATGGCCACCAGTTGAACCCCGTCGAAGGGGACCTTGCCCTGCTCCATGCCGGCCAGGGTCTGTCGAGCGATGCCCAGCCGATCCGCGGCGGCAGTCTGGACCAGCCCGACGGCTTCCCGTGCCGCCCGAGCGCGGGCGCCCATCAGGGTCTTGATGTCCATGGCCTCCTTCTCGCAGGTTAAGGCAACCAAACAGTTTTGCGATGCCGGCAAAAGGCCATGTTAGTATTTTTAGACATCATTGTCAGTCGCGCCGGATGGTCTTCTCGTTCCCACGCTCCAGCGTCTTCTCGTTCCCACGCTCCAGCGTGGGAATGCAGTCCGGCCGCTCCAGCGGCCCGTGTGCACCGCGCTTCGTCCTTCATAACGCGACGCTTGAGCGTGGGAGCCAGAGCAAGCCCGACGGGACCCGCACCGAACCAGTTGATTGTTGGGCGCCCTTCGTCAACCCAACGGCCCTCACCACTGCGTCGTGACCTCGATCAACCCCGCCTGCCCGGCATAATTCCGCGCGCTCGAATACCGCCAATGCACCGGATCATCCACATACCCCCGCGCGACAGGATTATTGTGGATGTACTCCAGCTTCTGCAGCATCATCGCCTCGCCCTCGACCTGCTCCGGATGCGATCCCTCCTGCCACACCTGATGCTCCCGATCCGTCTTGTGCCGCGCCTTATGGAAAGCGAGCAGTTCCAGCACCGGCGAATGACGCTCGGTCAAACGCTTGACGATCTGCGCGGCGGTAAAGGACTTGAAGCTCGCCATGGTCTTGCCGATATCGCGCGAGCGGCCGAGCAGGTGGCAGTGGTTCTCCAGAATCACGTAGCCGTAGATCGTCAGACCGCCTTCTGCTTGCAGGTATTGCAGCGAGTCGAAAAGAATTTTGGCATTGGCCGGCTGGGCGAACAGCGGCAGCCACTGCAGGGCGGTACAGGTCAGAAAATGCGGCGCGGCGGAATTGCCGAACTTATAGCGGTCGCGGCCCATGATCGTGCCTCGTTCTTTTCGTCTTCTCGTTCCCACCCAATTCTCGTTCCCACGCTCCAGCGTGGGAATGCAGGCCGGCCGCTCCAGCGGCCCGTATGCATTACGTCTCGTCTTTCATGACGCGACGCTGGAGCATCGCCACTTGCTCCCACGCTGGAGGGTGGGAGCTAGAGCACAACCCCCTTTACAACTCGCCGCTAAAGGCGCGGTGCTGGAGTGAAGAGAACAGGATCTCAAGTTCTCCGCGATGTTCCTCCAGAGACGGCAACAATGACTGAAGCGCAAATACTTTCTGTTGGAACTCTCTTTGCAGGTCAATTGGGACAAGAGGTATGGGGATTGTGCGCAACTCCTTTGCGTTGATGTTTGCCATCCCGATAATTGCCTTGCACATGCCACGCAGAGTCTTCTTACCAACGGGGCTGTTCAAGTATGTTCCGATGTATTCCGGAACGGCTTGGTCGTTGGTTCGCAGTCTTACCAGATAGCCCGCGAATACGTATTCCTTGTCTCCGCGATACACACCTGTTTTTCCGACCAAGTCGGGGCTGTTTGTTCGGTTGAATAGAATATCGCCGTCTCGCACTGTATACTTTTCAACGTCCGACACAGGCAAGTCAATATACTTGAGACTTGAATAATCGAAGGCGCCGGATTCCTTGATGTTTCCCATACGTAGAATCGGAAAGACGCCGGCATCACCTGCTTTACTGCTGGTTCCGTATTGAGTTGACGCGGTCAGGTCGTCGATCCTCCCAATAGGCCAGTTTCTTGGATTGGTCGCAGGATCGCCAAACATTTCAGAGAAAATCGCCTGCCCGAGGCTGTTCAAGCGGTCGATGGCACGCTTTCGCAGGCGGCGTAAGCTGTCCGCCTGATCGAGGATTGCCGCGATGCGCTTTTGCTCGGGAAGAGACGGGAGCGGGATTTCGATTTCCTTGACGCCTTCAGGCCGTGCCCTTAGAAGCGATCCTCCAACACCAGCAACTGTCTGCATAAAACAGGCGTGGAAATCATTTGAAATCAAGACATGGCGCAGGTAGGGTGGGAAAAATCGCGAGCCGCGGAATATTATCCATTCGCCCGAAGCGATTTGACGCGCACCGTTCTTGGGGCCAACTACCCAGGAGCGGCGAATGTGGGGCACGATGCGCGAAAGAAGAACATCCTCCGGTTCAACGCACTTCTTTGCAGAACCGATCTCGGAACCAACTAGCCATTCTGGTTGACCACTATCAAATGCAGGGATGCTCCAAAGTTCATAATCCTCATTTGGGAAGTTCGCCGGATTCAGACTCGGAACGCGCGACGGCATCAACTCACCTAGCGGTACCTTCTTCATCCTAGCATCCCCTCTCTTCTCGCTCCCACGCTCCAGCGTGAGAGCAAGTCCCGACGCTCCAGCCTCGCGTCTCTTCTCGCTTCCACGCTCCAGCGTGGGAGCAAGTCCCGACGCTCCAGCGTCGCGTCTTATCCCGCAGATGCCGGGCAGAATGCGAATGACGAGCCGCTGGAGCGGCCGGACTGCATTCCCACGCTGGAGCGTGGGAACGAGAAGATGAGGCTGGCGCGTGGGAATGAGAACGGCGGCTCGCGCCCGCTTCTGGCTCCCACGCTCCAGCGTGGGAGCAAGTGGCGACGCTCCAGCGTCGCGTCTCATTCAGCAGATGCCGAGCGGAATGCGAATGACGGGCCGCTGGAGCGGCCGGACTGCATTCCCACGCTGGAGCGTAGGAACGAGAAGATGAGGTTGGCGCGTGGGAATGAGAGCGGCGGCTCACGCCCGCTTCTGGCTCCCACGCTCCAGCGTGGGAGCAAGTGCCGACGCTCCAGCGTCGCGTCTTATTCAGCAGATGCCGGGCAAAATGCGAATGACGGGCCGCTGGAGCGGCCGGACTGCATTCCCACGCTGGAGCGTGGGAACGAGAAGATGAGGCTGGCGCGTGGGAATGAGAACGATGGCTCACGCCCGCTTCTGGCTCCGACGCTCCAGCGTGGGAGCAAGTGCCGACGCTCCAGCGTCGCGTCTCATTCAGCAGATGCCGAGCAGAATGCGATTGACGAGCCGCTGGAGCGGCCGGACTGCATTCCCACGCTGGAGCGTGGGAACGAGAAGATGGGGCTGGAGTCTGGGAATGAGAGTATAGATCGCTCATTTCAGCATCTCCTCCAGCCGCGTCAACCCGGTCGAAATCTCCGCCTCGATCTCCCGCAGCTCCCGAATGATATCGGCCGGCGCATCATGCTCCACCTGCACATGCTCCACTTCCCGGTAGCGATTGAGCGACAGATCATAGGTCCCGCTGGCCGCGATCTCGGCCTTGGGGACGCAGAAGCTCTGCGCCGTGCGCGGACGCTCGCGCTCAGTTCCGTCACGTTCCCGCCAGCGCCGCAGGACGTCGGGCAGGTTGCTCTTGAGGTGGTCCTCATCCGTCAGCGGCTCGCGCGGGGTCGGGCCGAGCTTTTCGGCCGGCAGGAGCGGGTTGCGCTTGTCGTCGAGCGAGTAGCCGTCGGCCTGTACGTCGTAGAACCAGACCTGGTCGGTGCCGCCGACGCCGGTCTTGGTGAAGGACAAAATGGCGGTGGAGACGCCGGCATAGGGGCGGAAGACGCCGGAGGGGAGTTTCACCACGGCATCGAGCTTGTGGTCCTCCACCAGCATCCGCCGCAGTGCCTGGTGGGCCTTGGACGAGCCGAACAGCACCCCGTCCGGGACGATGACGCAAGCCCGTCCGCCGATCTTGAGCAGCCGCAGGAAGAGTGCGAGAAACAGCAGTTCGGTCTTCTTGGTCTTGACGATCCGTTGCAGGTCCTTCGCGGTGGACTCGTAGTCCAGTGACCCGGCGAATGGCGGATTGGCCAGCACCAGGCTGTAGGTTCCGGAATCCTCGGTGTGCACTTCCGCCAGGCTGTCGCGGTAGGTGACATCGGCGTCCTCGACCCCGTGCAGGATCATGTTCATGGCGCCGATCCGCAACATGGCCGGGTCGAAGTCGTAACCGTGGAACAAGCCTTGGTAAAAGTGGCGCCGCAGTTTGGGATCGCGCAACAGTGCCGGATGGTGCTCGCGCAGGTACTCCCCGGCGGTCACCAAGAAGCCGCAGGTGCCGGCCGCCGGGTCGCAGATGCGGTCCTGCGGCTGCGGTTCCATCATCTCGACCATGAGACCGATGGCATGGCGCGGTGTGCGGAACTGGTCATTTTGACCGGCGGCGGCGATCTTGCCGAGCATGTACTCGTATAAGTCGCCCTTGGTGTCGCGGTCATCCATCGGGACGGTATCCAGCATCTCCACCACCTTGGCGAGCCGACCGGGATTGCTGAAGCCGAGCCGGGCGTCGCGCAGGTGGCGGCCTTAGCTGGAGCCCTCGGCACCGAGACCCCGCAGGAAGGGGAAGACGTGCTCGTCGACCACGGTCATCATCGCCCGCGGCTCGAAGTGCTTTAAGCGGGACCAGCGCATGTCGTCAAAGCGGCAGCCCTTGGCGTCCTGACCGGTGGGGAAGATGTGCCGCTCCATGGGGATGTCGAGCGCCCGCGACTTGTTCTTCTCCAGGGTCTGCCGGTCATCCCGACGCTTGATGAAGAGGAGGTAGGTGATCTGTTCGATCACCGAGAGTGGATTGGAGACCCCGCCGGACCAAAAGGCGTCCCAGATGCGGTCGACCTGATTCCTGATGTCACCTGTCAGCACCGGTGCCGAATCTCGCAGTGTCTTCGTATGGATGGATTCTGATGTGCGGTCATCGCGCGCGACGCCCGCCCTCAACCCGCCACCGTGAGATTACGGCATCGCGTTTCCCGCACAAAGAGTGCCGCGATCAGACCCAGCAGGGCGAAGCCGGCGGAGAGCCAGAGACCATTGTGGTAGTCGCCGAGGGCATAACGGCGCACGCCGTCGACCAGGGTACCGTCCCAGGTGAGATCCATGGCCCAGCCGAAGGCCGGCTGCATGATGGCCGCGCCGAGGAAGAGCCCGGTATTGACGAGCGCGATGGCCATGCCGGCGACGCCGGGCGCGACCACCTCCTTGGCCGCGGCATAGCCCACTACGAAGCCCCCGCCGGTGAACCCGAGTACGGCATAGAGCAGGAAACCGCTCCAGCCCGGACCCCAAGGCACGAGGATGAGCGCCAGCCAGGCCAGCACCGAGAGCGCGGTGGTGGCGATCAGCACCGGCTTACGGCGCCCCAACCAGTCCGAGACTGAGCCCATCGCCAGACACCCCAGGGCGAATCCGGCCAGGGCCGCGGTGGTGTAGAGCGAGGCGGCGGTGCGGTCCAGCCCGAAGGTGTCGCGCATCAGCGGTACGCCCCAGAGCCCGGCGAAGGCAAAGAAACTGCCGGTGATCCCGAACATGAGAAAAAAACTGGGCCAGACCGAGCGGGTGATGAAGACCCCGTGCAGATCGATCACCCAGTGACGGTGACGCTCCGGGTGGGAGACCAGACCCTCCAGTTCGCGCACCGAGGGCAAGCCCGCGTCCTCCGGGCGGCTGCGCACGAAGAGCCAGGTGAGCAGCGCATTCAAAAGTGACAGCACGCCGATGCCGACGAAGACCCCGCGCCAGGAGGTGACATCCAGCAGCAGCGCCAGCGGCCCGGCGGCCAGGATGGAGCCCAGATTGCCGAGCAGTAGGGTGATGCCGCTGAGAAACCCGAAATTGCGTTCAGAGAACCATTGGGTGTTGGAGCGCATCAGGCCGACGAAGACCACCGAGACGCCGAGCCCCACCAGGAACCGGCCGCTGGAGGCAACCGCGAACGTCTCGGCCAACCCGAACAGGATTGACCCGACCCCGGCGATCAGGCACCCCAGGGTGACGCTGATGCGTGCCCCCAGGGTGTCCGCCAGCACCCCGGCGGGAATCTGCATGGCGGTGTAGATGTAGTAGTACATGGCCGCCAGCGACCCCAGAGCCGCCCCGCTGGTCTGAAAGGTGGCCATCAGTTCGCTGGTCACGACCCCTGGGGCCATGCGGTGGAAGTACACCAGCATATAGGCCAGGATCAGGATGGCGTAGGTACTCCACCGCAGGCGCTGGAAGCGCCGCCATTGCGCGGGGTCGATCGTCATGGTGTGGTCCTAGATGCGGATGGGCGGCGGGCTGCGACCGGAGCGATGCCCGCCGGGGGTTGAAGACGATGGTACAGGAGTTGACGCGTTCCGGGTGTCGCGCACTGGAGGTCGAGGCTTTGGTCGGGCTGGAGGCGGGGCGCAAGCCTTTCAATCCGCTGGGACATCTGCCTGCCGCGTTTCCGGGCACGCGCCACACGCGACACCTGAGATGACGCGAGTATCCGTGCGGTAACCGTGAAGAATCGGCTGACCGGACAACACCTGCACGGGCGACTGTCGGGGTTACTGTCGGGGCGACTTCAGTCGCCCCGACACCTCGATAGATCCTTTCCCGGAAATCACCGCGCGTACCTGCAAGATCCGTAAGGGCCTTAGGGGCGCCTAAAGTCGCCCCGACACGTCGATCACACCTAATCGGCTCTGACCGCACTCAAGAGCGGTCCGGCGCGCAGCCGTTTGGAGATAGCGTACTCTTCATCGGTCATTTGGCTGCCGACGATGTTGCGCAACTGTTCAGCGTCGCGGTCGCCCTGGGCCACGGCCAGGGACAGCCAATAGTGCGACTGCGCCAGATCGATCTCCACGCCCCGACCCTCCGCGTAGATGAGCCCCATGGCGTACTGGGCATCCATCTCCCCGGCCCGCGCCCGGTCCCGGATCAGCGGCACCTTGGACGGATCATTTCGCAGCAGGATCAGGTCTTTGAGATAGCTCTTGTCAGACATGGCGCGCGGTTCCGGATTGAGGGTCAAACCGTGCCTTCAGGATCCGCGTAGGCGGCGAGCAGCCGGTCGTATTCATCGAACCCGAGCATAGCACGCAGGGTCGCAAAATCGGTCAGGCGCGCCGGGGTGCGGCCGGCAGCCAGGTCGCCCAAGGCGTCGCGCATGGCCGCAACGGCAGCCGCGAGCAGTGTCAGCGGATAGGCGGCGATGCGATAGCCCAGATCAGCCAGGCGCGCCGGGGGGAGTATCGGCGTGATCCCGCCCTCCAGCATGTTCGCCATCTTGATTCCGGGAACCTCCCGGCAGAATCGCGCCATCTCGGCGATGTCGCGCGGCGCTTCCAGGAACAGGATGTCGGCACCCAGGTCCGCGAAGGCCTGCATACGCCAGATGGCCTCGTCCAGTCCCAGCGCGCTGCGTGCATCGGTGCGGGCCAAGATCAGACAACCGGCCCCGGCGTCCCGGGCGTCCACCGCGGCGCGGATGCGGCCCTGGGCGGCAGGCCGCCCGACGACCTCTTTGACGCCGGTATGACCGCAACGCTTGGGGGCGAGCTGATCCTCGATCATGACCCCGGCAAATCCGGCCAGGCCGAACTGCTCCAGGGTCCGCCACACATTCGCCGGATTGCCGTGGCCGGTGTCGCCGTCACCGATGACCGGGAGCGTCACCGCCTGACAGATGGCGCGGCCTTGATCCAACATCTCGGTGACGGTGATGAGCCCCGTGTCCGGCAAACCCAGACGCGCCGCCGAGACGGCAAACCCGCTCATGAAGGTCAGTGGAAATCCCGCCTGCTCAATCAGCCGCGCCGAAAGCGCGTCGAAGCAGCAGGGCATGGTCAGGAAGGCGTCGTCCGCGAGCAGGGCGCGCAGACGCGCGGGCGGACTGGCTGAGGACGGCGGATTGGAAATCAACGACCGCATCGGTGTCCTAACACAGCAGACAAGGCGGGTACTCCCGCCTTGTCTGGCTCAGTCCGCGACCCACTCGCCGAAGTTGTCGGTGGACTTCTCTTCCCCGTCGCTGTAACCGGCCTCGTAGGCCTCCGTCAGGCGCTGCTCTTCCCGCTTGGGGTTCTGGAGGAAACCACACTGCCAACCCTGGATATACTCGTCATCGACGCCCATCTCTTCCATCTTGGTGACGGCATCGTAATAGAACTGGTTCATTTCCGGTCTCCGGGCATAGTGTTTTGGAATCCCCTGTGTTCGCCGGCAGTCCTCCGAGCGGGCGCGGGGACGAGCAGGGCGATTAGAATACAGCGGTTTTCTTATGGATGACAAGATACCGACCGCCGCCCGCGGTGAACCCGCGTCCTGTCCGCTTGTGAAATCCGCAGACCAAACCCACATTTTATAGGCGCCCGGCGGCCGTCCGCCCCCGGCCCCAAGAGGAATCCGACCCGCCATGCGTCCAGCCCTGTTGCTTCGCGTCCTGGAGCGCGAGTTTGCGAGCACCCCTGAGGGTCACCACACACCCGTCATGTTGTGGGGTCCGCCGGGCGTCGGCAAATCCCAGATGGTGGCCCAGATCGCCGGGCGCCATCAGGTGCCGCTGATCGACATCCGCCTGTCGCAGATGGAGCCGAGCGATCTGCGCGGCATCCCCTTTCGGGTCGAGAACCGCGTGGAGTGGGCGATCCCGGCGCTGCTGCCCGATGCCGCGCGCCACGGCCCGACCGGCATCCTGTTCCTCGATGAGATCACCTCGGCTCCGCCGGCGGTGTCGGCCGCCGCCTACCAACTGATCCTCGACCGCCGTCTGGGCGAGTACCAGGTGCCGGCGCATTGGGCGATCTTCGCCGCCGGCAACCGCCAGGGTGATCGCGGCGTCACCTACAGCATGCCGGCGCCGCTGGCCAACCGCTTCTCGCACTTCGAGGTCGAAACCCACCTGGACGACTGGGCGGCCTGGGCCTATCGCAGCGGGATCGACGAGCGGGTGATCGGCTTCCTGCGCTTTCGCCCGGAGTTGCTGTTCGACTTCGATCCGGCCCATAACCCGGTGGCCTTCCCCTCGCCCCGCTCCTGGGAATTCGCCCATCGCGGTCTCAAGAAATTCGAGGACCACCCGGAGCTGCTGCAAGGGACCTTACAGGCCTGTGTCGGACCCGCCGCCGGGATCGAACTCACGGCCTTCATCAACAGCCTGGACCAGATGCCGGACCTGGACGCCATCGTCAACGGTGACCCGGTGCCGGTGCCGCGCGAGATCGATCTCCAGTATGCGGTAGCCGCCGCCCTGGTCGGCCGGGCCATCCGCGCCCAGGACAGCGACCGCCGCGATCAGACCATCGGCAACATTCTGCTCTATGCCAATCGATTCCCGGCCCGCGAACTGGGCGTCATGCTGGTATCCGACCTGCACCGGGCGATCGGCAACCGGGTATTCGAGGTGCCGGCCTTCGCCGACTGGGCGCAGGCAGTGGCGGATGTCATGCTTTTTGAATAAATGCCGTTGGCGTCCAGGTCGTTCTCGTTGTCGTTGTCGAGTTTTCGATAATCTGGCCCCCACGCTCCGGCGCAGGAACACCGGCGTCGCGTGACGCCACCGGCCGCTGGAGCGGCCGGACGGCATTCCCACGCTGGAGCGTGGGAACGAGAAGACCACGACCACAGTCTATTCGTTCTTTTAGCGATTTCCGACGCCTTACTCACCACAATGCCACCAACCCCCATCGAAACCAAGCTGGCCGCGGCGCGTACGCGGCTGATCCTGGACAAACCGTTCCTGGGAGCGCTGGTGCTGCGCCTGCCGATGCACGCCGCCGCGACGGACTGGTGCAAGACGACCGCCACCGATGCCCGCGCTTTCTATTACAATCCCGAGTACATCGCCGCGCTGACCCTAGATCAGACGCAGTTCATCCTCGCCCATGAGGCCCTGCATTGCGCCCTCTCCCACTTCGCCCGCCGTCGGCATCGCGTGCGTCACCGCTGGGATCTGGCCTGCGACTACGCCGTCAACCCGTTGCTGATCGCCGACGGACTGACGCCGCCGCCGGGGGCCCTGGTCATGCCGATGTACAAGGGGATGACGGCGGAGGAAATCTATCCGCTGATCGCCGAACAGGATCAGTCCGAGACGCTGGACACCCACGCCTACGATCAGGACGATCAACACCAGCACGGCCGCGGCCAACAGAGCGGTTTGACCGAACAAGATCTGGACCAGCGGCCGCCGCAACAGCAACCCGCCGCGGGCGAGCCGGATCAGGGCGGCGCACGCAACGCCCAGCCCGAACCGGGCGGCGGCGTCGGCGCCCCCCAGCCCCTGACCCCCGACGAACAGGACACCCTCGCGGTGCAGTGGCAGCAGCGCCTGGCCGGCGCCGCGCAGCAGGCCATGCAGACCGGCAAACTCGGCGGCGAGCTTGCGCGGATGATCGACCACCTGCTCCAGCCGCAGTTGCCCTGGCGGATGCTGCTCGCGCGCTACCTGAGCGCCACCGCCCGCGACGATTTCAGCTATGCCCGTCCGTCGCGCCGGGAGGGCGACTTCATCCTTCCCAGTCTGCGCAGCCAGCAGTTGGACCTGATCATCGCCATCGACACTTCCGGCTCCATCAAAGACCAAGAACTGGAAGAGTTCATCGATGAGATCGACGCCCTGAAAGGCCAGGTGCGCGCCCGCGTGACGCTGCTGCCATGCGACGCCGCCCTGTGCGCGGGCGCGCCCTTCCGCTACGAGCCCTGGGAGCAGGTCATTCGCCCGACCGCGCTCCAGGGCGGGGGCGGGACCAGCTTCGTCCCGGTCTTCCAGTGGGTCGCCAAGGCGGGTATCCAGCCGGATTTGCTGATCTACTTCACCGACGCCGAGGGCGAATTCCCCAAGCGGGAACCACCCTACCCGGTCATCTGGCTGGTCAAGGGTCAATCAAAGGTGCCCTGGGGACAGCGGATTCAGTTGAACTAAACCGCGCCCAGCGCGGTATGCGATGCGATTGGATAGGATCGACCCCGGCAGACGCGACGATTGTCGGCGCTGGCGCGGTTTAAGGTGATTTCCGGGAAAGCATCTACCGCCGTGTAGGGGCGAATTCATTCGCCCCTACAACCCAACAGGCTTGCTGCGCATGCGCAGTCGGGATGCCGATTCACGGAAATCGCCTTAGGGGCGACTAAAGTCGCCCCTACACCTTGGTACTTCGTTTCCCGGAAATCACCTAAAGCCTCGGCCGCCGGTTTTCTTATGGCCGGGACTCCGATCAGGGCCTCCTGAGGCTACCGCCCAGGCGGCGCCCGAAACCCGCGATCCAGTCCGCGGCGTAAACGCAGCGCTTCCAATTCCCTCCCTTGCCGCAGCTGCAGCCCCAGCGCACGCGCGCCCTGCGCCGGCGCCAGTGCGTTGGGATCGGCGGCGCGCCGGCGAGCGCGCGTTGCCTGATCACGCTCGCGCTGCTGATCCCCAAGTGTACCGCGCAGCCGCAACCGCTCCTGCTGCGCCTGGATCTCAAGTTGCCGCGACTGCGGTGGTGTCATGGGTTCGGCCTGACGGCGCACCGCCCGCTGATCCTGTTCGAGCTGTAACCAGCCTCCCGCCGCCTGTTGGCGCCCGTCCGCGGCGGCCCGCGCGTCGCGTGCGGGTTCCGCGGCCCAAAGCAACGCCGCGAAGCCGATGTCGGCTACAGTCACCATCGCCGCAACGATCAATCGCATCATAACGTCACGTTTTCGTCATCCGTCCGTCATCTTCAATTGACCGCGCCTCACTTATCATAGCCCGGGTCGCGGCAACCGCGCGCTCCCCGCCCGCTTTCCGGACTGGGGTCTTTGATCAGATTGAGGAATCCCGCCATGCTGTGCCGCCGCTTCCCGCTCTACGCCGCCACCCTGACGCTCGCCGCATGCCCCGCGGCGGCGGCGGAGATCGTGGCCTGTGTCGTTGCCCCCATCCCAAACAATCCAGCCTACTACGGAACGTCTACGACCATCACCCAGCTCAAGTGTGAATTCGGCAACAAGGAGTATTACCCCACCATCGCGCAACTCTACGAACAAGGCTGGCGACTGATTGAGGTGGTCCAAGTGCCCGGTGCCGAGCGCGGCCTCGCGTCCGGCGCTCAGACGGCTTCCCCCCTGTACTTCTTTGAACGTGAGAGGACACCGGTCGAGACACCGACGCCACCTGCGAAAAAACCGGAAACCAAGAAATAGTATTGCGCATCAACGCGTTTCGTACCCTTATCCGAGAGTGCGTTGCCCCGCTCGCCGACGCATGAAGGCTTGTCGCAAGACCGTCGCCGCAGTGTCGCTTTGCCGTAATCGTCGCATGTTACAACGTCGGGCATTGACTAACCCGGCGGCGCCCCTGTATCGCACCCCTCCTTTGGCTCTAGCCTCCGTCGCGGCGGAGCGCCCCCTGGGAACGAGCACCGCTTTGATTCTCTTTTAAATATCCAACCGCTGGAGTTTCCCTATGAGCGACCATCCGAGGACAGGCCGGCGTCGCAGCCTGCTGTGCTGCGCCATACTTACCGTTCTGGCGGCCGATGCCTCCGCCGAAATCAGCGGACGCATTAGCGGCGGTGTCGGCGGGGTCCAGTACGGCGATGATGTCACGATCCGGGGCGATCTGGTCGGAGGGCGAGCGGACGTTACCGGACTAACGGTCGACGGCGACGCCGATCTGACCGGAAATACGCGGATGACCAGCACCGACGGCAGCGCGGCCGTCACCGTCAGCGACGCGCTGGTGGAAGGCACGGTGAACAATCGCGGCGGCGGTGAGAACGGGCTGGTCGTCACCGCGACGGACAGCAGCTTGGCCGGGGGCGACGACAACGGCAATACCCTGATGATCGTCGATCAGGATGCCGTCCGGATCACCGGTGAAGGCGGCAGCCTGGGTAACCTCAGCGTCGCGGGCGAGGTAACCGCTAACGGAATGACCAACACCGGCAGCCTTACCAACACCGGCAACCTTGCCAGTACCGGCGATTCCAGCCTCACCAGCAGCGACGGAACGGCCAACCTGAGCCTCGCCGACAGCACGGCCGGCCTCACCGTCCAGAATCTGGCCGGCGGTGCCAACGGGCTCATCGTCAACGCCGCCGACACCACACTTTCCGGCGGCGATGACAGCGGCACCACGTCACTGCTGGTCACCCAGGACGGCATCGCCGTCACCGGCAATGGCACCAGCGGCGGCGACCTCAGCATTGCCGGTCAGGTCACCGCCAACGGCATCACCAACACCGGCAACCTTGCCAGTACCGGCGATTCCAGCCTCACCAGCAGCGACGGCGCGGCCAACCTGAGCCTCGCCGACAGCACGGCCGGCCTCACCGTCCAGAATCTGGCCGGCGGTGCCAACGGGCTCATCGTCAACGCCGCCGACACCACACTTTCCGGCGGCGATGACAGCGGCACCACGTCACTGCTGGTCACCCAGGACGGCATCGCCGT